>Ga0180433_10004130_pt1 | contig 20614 bp, 21 predicted proteins | sample SS_ome_8_FD_132980 | JGI IMG/M metagenome (GOLD analysis project Ga0180433, IMG submission 132980) | Hypersaline lake sediment archaeal communities from the Salton Sea, California, USA - SS_1_D_1 metaG | ecosystem: Environmental > Aquatic > Non-marine Saline and Alkaline > Hypersaline >... | reverse complement strand
GTTTGGAGAGACCATCTACGGCCCGTAGCTCTTTGACAAGGGAAGACCCTTGTCATCATCGCTACAGTTGTATCTGGTCTCTCCAAACGAGTCCTAAGTGAGGTTTGGTAGCAATCAGGGTCTCAGGATAACCTTTAGCTTTATATAGAGCTCTTGTCCGCTTGATAGTAAGCTCAGGATCTTCAATTTCTTGGATTCTTTCATACCCTACTTTTGCTAGCCATCTCTTAAATGGTTCAGCTTTTGGAGAAGGAATTGACTGGACAATACGAAACAGTGTTTCTGTATTAGCAGAATCTGTTTGATATTTTTTTCCGTCTCTAGATTCTAGTTTCAGTTGTACGATTTTTTCGTACAACTGGCTAAATCCTTCATCTTTGGTGAGTTTCTTCTTTAAATCCGACCAATACCTTCGAGGATTCATACTATCAGTCAAGACGTCTATAACATCCACTACTGAGAAATACCATTCAGAGTTATGAATAACTTTACGAATTTGCTTTCCTTTAAAGACTGCCACCTTTGAAATGGACTGGTTTTCAAGATCCATGCCTGACCTCTTTGCAATTATCTGCAGATATTTTCACGACATTTTAACATAATAAATAGTTATTGCAAGCAGTGATAGCCGACTTGAGAAATTGTGCGATAGATTCTTGCAAAATTTTATCTCCCGATCGCCGCCCCTTATTGGCCAAAGTTTTGAGTTTATTCACAAAGGGACCAACCGCCAGTTTAAAGGCGAGCTCCTCCTGTAAATCCAACTCATAGAGACAGTCAAGCTCGGGGTTGTCCCAGAGTTTGCGATAGATTGACTCGACGCGCTTAAAACTTTCAAAGAGCTCGTGTAGGGGCTCTCTCAAATTGAGAGAGGTGAGTTTGTGGGCATTGAAAGCCTGAGCAACTTGCTCAGTGAGGTTGGGGATGGGGGGCAGATCTAACGAGGTGGCTTGATTGATGTTGGGAATTATTAGCCCTTTTGAGGGGAGGGTATGAAACTGGGTTTGGGGATGATCTTTGATGAACTGCCCAATCCACTCCGACTCCATAATCCAGTGCACCTCGGTCCTGCGTCCGTCATGTTCGATCCCCTGAGGGGCCGTCTCACCCAACACATCCCCTGCGTACTGTTTATTGTCGATGTAGGCAAGGTCGACACCGGCTAAGTAAATTGGGTTGCACCCAAAAAAGTGCGCAAGGGCAATGGAGGCCGTCGTGACCGACAATCCCTCGTCGCCCACTTTTTCTGCGATCAGCTGATCACAAAGACCGAGGGTGTGCCACAGCCACTGCTCAATTGCCCCACCTGTCCCCGTGTGCATGACGCCCAAAGGCCCCTTAAAGTGGTCAAAAATTTCCGAGCGAACGCGCGAGGCAAAAAGGAGGGGCATTGCGCCCGGCTCAGCCTTTGAGAGGTTGGTCAATTCATCAATATTTGGGTCGATGGCAATCCCGAGGTGAGGGATCACCCCCGCTCGCGTTAAGGCAGTGATTGCCGAGCCCCCTCCCATGACAAGGGCCGAGCCCTTCAACTCTTTGATGGCGCCGATGTGATCATCTAAACTTGGCCCCGCTCCACAAATCAACGCGGGGGTATTGGCAAAGGCCCCTTTCATCGCATTGACACACGCTGCCCCCTCCCACTTAAAAAAGTTGGGGAGGAGATTCTCAAAAAGGCGGTGGTAGAATAGAGCCTCGTTGAGGTGGGCATGGGCAAGGAGAGTGCGCCGCTTGAGCCTTAGAGTGAGCACCTCGGGCACACTCCCCTTTTTCCCCTGAAGAAGGTGCAAATTTGTCACGGGGAACTCCTTAGCAAGCTCTTCGACAAAGGCCTCCCATGTCGCCGACGGGAGCTTAAATCGTATGTGGACTTGAGGATCTAAGGCGAGCTGAGAGTCATTTAACGCGCGTAAAGGTCTAGAGTTCTCCTCTAAAAAAACGAGGAGGCGCTCCTCTTTTTCACCGAGCCACGGCTTTAAAAGGTGATAAAGGGCTCCATCGGCAATGCCGTAGACGTAAATCAGATCGCCATCGAGTTCCCCAAATTGGGTCTGATCAGCTGGCTCTTCCTCATTCCCCTCGTCTAAACACTGAAGGAGAAAGTGAAGCTGGGGGTAGCGCGTTTCAAGGGGTGAGGTCTCTGACATAAGCGTCAATCACCCCTTTTATGTAACAAATTCTATGAAGATTGAGATCCCCGGTAAAAAAGTGTTGCGCCACCTCCCAGAGGGGATCAAAAAGGAGGGGGTTGAGAAAGGAGGTCACCATCTCGGCATCGACAACAGCTGCAGGCAAACTCTCATCGAGGGCATGCAGTCGATTCAGCTCCTTGCGAATCTCGGAGATATCGGCTTGGATCGCAGGGCTAGCGACGGGCTGTGGGGTCGAGATCTCCCCTTTCAGAAAGCGGCGCGCCTGGGCAAAATCGCGCTGTGTCACAGAGTGGTCAATCCCCGATGTTGTGACACTTTTGCACCCTAGGTGGTGAGCCCATTGAATCCCAAACGTCCCCGCATCCCATCCCGCATCGAAGAAATAGGGGGTGTGGCCAGCCTGCTTGAATAAGTGAACTTCTAAGGGAAATACGGTCGAAGAGCCCATATAAATTTTGGGCCCCGAAAAGTTGGCGATTGCAGCGTGGGAGGCGCGCGGCTGAAACACAACGGGGAGATCACATGAAGTCGGGTAAGCGCTTAAGTCGGGATTGGGATCGATCACCACGGCGTAATCTGGCTGAATGCCCTTCTCAATAAGGGTTTTGATGGCCGAGCCGCAGGCAATGATCAGGTGGGAGGGGTCAATCTCGTCGACAAGGGATGGGCCGTTGCCACAAACAACCGCCGTGCGATCGGTGTGATGCCCGGCGAGCGTTAGCCCATCCACCCATGGGTGGCTTAAGTTTAACAGGGTGTTGTTGACTGTTGAGAGATGGTGATCGATATAGAGTGAGCACGAGAGTTGAATCCCCTCGAGTACCTGAGCGACAGACTCAGTGTGTGGCACCATTTGATAGGTCTCTTTGACAAAGCGCCACCCCCACTCCTTGAGCTTCTCAAAAGAGCCACAAACCCTCACCCGTTTGTGGGAGAGACAGGGCTCTGCCAACTCCGAGTCAAGGAGCCCTTTCCAAAGGGTAGGATCGGTCTCAAAAAGGATGAGATGGCGCTCTTTAGAGTCTTTGAGCCAGTCAAATGCGCTCTTTATATGGGAAAAATCAGATAAGTAGAGGGTGGGTTCATTGGAAAAGGCCCTATCGCACTGCTCAGGGAGAGGGTGAGTACATGGGAGCCTTAAGACCTGAGTGGCAAGCCACGGATCATGGGCTTCTAAGAGCGGGAGATTTTGATTTAATAATGAGTTCGTCATAGTCTGGTAGGCGGTCGACAATGCGCAGCTCATCCCCTTCTATCCACCCGGTGATCACCTGTTTTTGATTGACCACAGAGATGAAAGGGGCCTTGGCGAAGTGATTGTAGCCTAAAACCTGTTCGATGACCGCTGTAGAGAGCTTCACCGCCTTGCACTCGACTAAGAGCAAAGGGGCAAAAGTCTTGAGGGTATAGGCCATCAAGTCGACCCGGCGCTTGGGCAAATCGGGCACTTTGAGTAGATGAGGGAGCTGCGATAGCTCCCTCTCCAAAAGGATATGGGAGGCAGGGAATCCCCTCTCCTCGACCATAAACTTCAAGAATGTCTGTCTGACTTTTTCCTCAGGCAGTCGCACTTTCTTCTGCGGCAATAATCCCATAGCTGCCATCGCGGCGCAGGTAAATCACTTTGAGGTTTTGGTCGACTTCATCCCGATAGAGCATAAAGTTGTAGTGGGCGAGCTCCATTTTCATGATAGCTTCATCGAGAGTGAGTGTTTTCAGAGGCATTGACTTAGTCTTAGCCACCTTGGGAGCGGCCATTGCCTCGAGCTCTTTGAGGTTCTCCTCTTCGATCGCATCGTTGATATCGTCGAGCTCTTGCTGCTGCTTCTCGAGGACGCTCACAGGCACTTCGACGATCGTGATGGGTTGAGGGAGGCGATCGTGGTGCTGTTGCATGCGCGATTTCCAACGGCGCAGCTTGCTCTGCAGGCGAGAGAAGGCCTTGTCAATTGATGCGTACATATCTGTTGTCATGGCGTGAGTGACCACTTTAAAGTGGGAGTACTTCATGACAATTTCGCAGTTGTGATTGAGTTTTTGGACATCGAGGCGGACATTGACATCGATGAGAAGATCGGTGAAGTGCTCGATTTTGTGAAGTTTTTCTATGATATACTCTCGAATGGACTTGGTCACTTCGACATTGTGTCCAAATACGGAGAGACGATAAGGCTCGTCGCCAATATTTACCTCTGACATACCCTACTCCTAACAGCTAGATGTAAAAATTGCACCGGAGAGGACTCGAACCTCTAACCACCTGGTCCGAAGCCAGGTACTCTATCCAATTGAGCTACCGGTGCGGAGCAAACAACGTATCTTACCAAAAATGGATCTTTCTGTCATCTATTTCAAAAAGTAACCCTCCCCCCTACCTATTCCCCTGCCAATGTAGCGTGCCCGTGCCCCTGCCCGATTTCACGAACCTTTACCCCTTAAGCCTTTTAACGACACTATCTAACCTAAAATTCCCCAATCATTGTTCATCTACTATTTCGGGCACGGGCACGCTACATTGGCAGGGGAAATGTTTCACGGCAATCTTGGAAATCGAAGTCTTTGAAGGAATGTTTATTTTTTGGTAATATTCAGCATATGATTATTTCGACCACAGAAATTGATGGAGAAAAAGCACTTATTATCGACAAATTTCTTCTTGAAGCAGCTGGTTTAGGAACCTATAATTGTTTCTTGATCACAGCGAATCCGAATGGCACTATTTTTATTGAGCCTGCAACCCCCTCTAAAACAAACAAAAACGAGAGTCATCTCCCCCATCTGAATGGAAACGTTTGAAGGGTTGGTGCTCAGCGCGACTGAGCTCGTCGGCGGGAAAAAAGTGGTCACTCTCTTCACAAAAGAGAGTGGGCGCCTCTCCTTTGTGATGCCCCGCATTGCAAAAAAACAATTGACGCAGATGAACCTCATCTCCCCTTTCACCCACGGCCAGTACATCCTCTCCCCTTCGCGCAGCAACCTCTACAGATTCAACGATGGGTCGATCATCTCGCTCAATCTCGATTTGCGCAATGAGTGGGCTCACCTCGAGTGCGCCGGCCACCTCTCTTCAGCCCTGCTCAAAAGTCAGATGGAGGGGAAGGGGGCTCCCGAGCTCTTTAATCTAACCATCACCTTCCTCCGCCGCATTCCCCTATCGAAGAATCTTAGCAGCCTCAGGGCGAGTTTCCTGCTCAAGTTGCTCAAGCACGAGGGGCTCCTCTGCTCCGACCACCCCCTCTTCGACCGAGATGATAGGGAGAGCGTTGACCGTCTAGCCAACGCCCGCACTTTTGATGCGATCGAAGGGCTCACTCTCACTGACTCTTTGGGTGAAAAGATTCAAAAATTGATCGCAAATGTCACCTGACCACCCCAGTATGTGTATTGGTTTTCGGGGATTGCCAGGCGGGTTCCGTTGTTTGTCACAGCTTGCGTTTGCCCATCTTTCATCCAGCGGAAAAAGGGGACGACGCCCACATTCCAAAAGTAGCGCTCGTGCTTTTTAAAGATGAACTCGATGGGGAGCTTCACAAAAAAGCCCTGCTTGTAGGCGAGCTCCCACCGCCCTCCGGAAAGATCGACCACTTTTAGCGTAGGATCGATTTGGGGCATCCACTTAAAGTCCAAGCCCACGTTCACCCAAGAGATGGGCATGTAGTCAAAGATGAATCCCAAAGGGAGGTAGTACTTTGAGTACTTAAAGTTAAGCGAGGGGAGGCCGCTCGCCCTTAGGTGTTGGATCACGTGGGTGTACCCAAACCCTAAGTAAGGGGTGAAGAGGAGGTTGTGGCACGCTGTGAGGGGGATGCTCCCTCCAAAGAGCCCCTCGACAAACATGTCGTGAACAAAACGGGAGCGGCTACTTTGACCGTTGAGCCGCCCCAGGGCGTAAGAGCCATTGACATTGACGTAAAGGTCCCAGACGTATTTGCGCTCAAACCCACCGACAACACCCCCTAAGTAACCCCGGTAGTTGTTGATTTTGTCAACTCCCAAGCGCAGATGAAAGACTTCGGGACCCGCCCACACGCGGGTGCGATTGACAAACGTCGCTTGGCACTTTGGCTTTGGGCAAAAGGTCTCCTCATCCCACTCCCCTCTGAGGCTCACAGTCACTAAAGCTAAAAATATCCACTTTCTCATAATTGATCGATAACCTCCTTTTCATCGGCGACATAGTTGCCGAAGAATGTGTTGAGCCGGCTTTTGGAAAAAACCACATCCTCGGCCGAGATTTTGCAGGCCGGCGTGCCAGGCGGAAAGAATGTGTCCATGTCAGTTAAACTATCCCAAATATTCCCAATCGCCGCATTGAAATTCATCCCTGGCCGGTTGGCGTAGGGCCAATTGGGAGTATTATAGTAGACGGCGCCTCCCGTTGCGGCAAGCAATAAGTTTGTCGTAGCAAAGGTCTCCAAGGTGGAAAAGCCCTGGGTATCGGACGCTGTGAGACCGGAAGAGGCCAAGATCGCCCGCGCGTAAAAGAGTGTTTGGAGCCAGCAGTTAAAGTCCTCAGCCAAACTCTCCTGGTTCCGCCCATTGGCTTGGGCAAGTCCAGGGGATATGCCGAGCGCTGTCCCGTGCCCTTCCCACGGGTGGCCGTGGCGAGAGAATGGGAGATCGGGATCCTCCGTGTCGGGGTTGCGCGTGTCGCGCCAGAGCAGATCGACAAACCGTTTCATTTTGTAGGGGCCCGCTCCCGTCGCCGTCTTTTTGGTCGAGGCGATCCATGGACTTGAGCTATTGTAGGTGTTGTCCCACTCCACAATGTAGGCGGCGATCCCCAACCAGTATCCATATTGGAGGTGGTGGTCGTTGTAAAAGGCATTCCCAAAGTTTGTCCCTGGGTTTTCATTGTTCATCCCGGAAAGATCGCCGTTGACGGCGGGGTTGGTGCTATCGCCGACAAAGAAGTTAACCGCAGTGGCGCTGTCGGGAAGGGAGCCCCCGTTGGCATCGCGCACAGTTTTTTGCCGGTTGATCATCCACTCTTCAAAGAGATGCTTTAAAGCCGTCATCACGGGCTCTGTTTTGCTCACAATCTCCGCTTGTGACTTGCCCATTTTCTCCATGACAAAGGTGCCATAGCGCACAGTTGTCGCCCACTTGTACCCCACCTGTCCCATCGTGTAGATCAGGTTGCTACTATTGATCAAAATCCCCGATGAAAAGTTGGAGAGCTCTGTCTCAAGCAGTTGGAGAAGGGTGCGCTGATCGTCGCTATCTATCCGCGTCCAGAGATCTTGGGGGAAAAAGTCGGTCGTTAAAAATGTGGGGAGGGCCCCTTCGGAAAAAGTGAGGGTGTTTGAGACGGCCACCGCGCTGAGTAGATCCCCTTTAAACGGGTCCTTCACAATGAACGTCGACTGGAGATCGGCCAACGATGATGAGGCCAGTTGTTTGTAACGGGGAAAGACGATCAAGGGATCACTCCCCGCAGCGGTTGTCGTGTAGGTGAAGGCGTAGTCGCTTCCCGACACACTCACTTCACACGCTGTGGGGATGATTTTTCTCTTTGAGTCGTAAATGGACTCAATTGAAGAGGCCGTGGCAGTGATCGAGTAACTCGGGTAGGCGCGATTCTGCTTTTGGTAGGTATCGACATCTCCTTGATAGTACTGCCCCAGCATGATGTTGAAGTACCCCAAAAAGGGATTGACTCCAAGGCCAAAACCGGCCGCTCCCCGATCTTGCAAAGCGTGGAAATAGTCGGTCGCTTGGCTGGGGTTTTGCAGGGCAATCAAGGGGAGGTAGTTGGCCACCCACGGACAAAATGGGAGGAAGCGGTTGTCCTTCATATTGGTGGTGATTTTATTCACCGCTTTAGAGCGAAAGGCCGTGGGCCAAAGGACATACATCGAAGCTGGCGAGGCGGCCACAATCTGAATGCCGAGCGCTGTCGACCACCGATTGACCTCTTGGGGAGGACCTAGCGCCTTTTGAAACTCAGGATCTTGCTTGAGGGGGACCTCAGTGGGTTGGACAATGGCAGAGCGCAAAAACCCTGTAAAAGGGACATCGGCTCCCCCCTGCGCCTGTAAAATGTTGGCACTCGCCCCATTAAAAAAGGCCTTAAAGGCAATTTCAGGGGTGGCGGCGGGCATCGTCTCTTTTGGCTCAACGTAGAGAATCCACATCTGCGTTTCATTGGTTATCAAGTTGGTCAATGTGAGGCGGAGCTTGTGAGCCATATCGAGGGTTTGGATGTCCCCTCCCGCCGGCGTGAACGTTTTTCCCGCGGGGAACGCTGTGGAAAAAATGGTCACCTCACTCAGGTGGGTATCTCCGTCGGCTTGGATATAGGGAGTGAGATCGTTGTAGCGCACATCGAAGTAGGCATTGCCCACGACGATATAATTGCGAATCCACTGCCCACTATCTGACGGGTTTGTGAAGTCAAGCTCCATGCTTTGGTAGCTCGCCGACTGCCCATCTGTCGGGCCAATCTTTGAGGTCACATTGAAGGTCTCAGTCTCTGACGCACCAAATGTCAAAATAGTGTCGGAGTTTGAGGCTGTGAGTTGCTGGGCGGGGTTGGTTCCCGTAGAGACAAATACCTTTGCGGGAAAGGTCACTCCCGGCCCATTGCCAAATGGGGCGCCCGCTCCCCCTTGACTGATGAGGTAAGCCCCGATCCGCGTTGTCGACCGATTGTTTTGGGCGAGTTGAAGGGTCTGGTAGTCGTTTGTCCTCAAAGGGCTTGTGGGACTTAAGCGGGCGCTGGGCTGCACAGTGGGAATTTTATTATCGCGCTCGCCCAATTCTGACAAAGAGAGAACATTGTCAAAGATGGGGGCGGCCATCAAACGGAAAGTAACAAGGGTTAAAAAAAGAACTTTCACACACCCTCCTAAAGATGTTTTTTGGAGGAGTGTATGAAAAAATAGAATTTTGCGAAAGGGGGGACTTGAACCCCCAAGGGATTATACTCCCACTACCACCTCAAGGTAGCGCGTCTACCAATTCCGCCACTTCCGCTTAAGTAGATAAGGAAAGTCTACAAAACTTGGGATAAAATCGCAAGACTATGTTATGGTGAAAGTGTGAAAATCATCGCTTTAGCCCTAATTCGCCTCTATCAAAAGGGGATCAGCCCCCTTCTTGGCCCCTGTTGCCGCTTCTACCCTTCGTGTTCTGAGTACACCTATAAGGCGATGGAGCGCCACGGATTTTTCAAAGGTTTTTTCCTGGGAGCAAAGCGCCTATTAAAGTGTGGACCGTGGCATAAGGGGGGGCATGACCCCGTTCCTTAAAAAAATTGTCCCACTTTTACTCATCCCCACTTTTTTACTCTCTCGCCAAAGAACCTACGAACACCTCGCCCCCCACAACCCACCTTACATCCCTTGGTTCACCGGCTCACTCCTTCCCCCATCAGCTGTCAATGTCCCACCAGGAAAACTCGTATTTGCCCCCTTTTTGGGTGTCAATCTCACCTACGGCCGGTACACCGACGACTGGAGTGTGAAAGGGACAACCAACACCTGGGGCATCAACCCATTTTTTGAAGTGCTCTTCGGGCTCAACGACCACTTTGGGGTCGACATCTACACCTCCTTTGTCACGAATTTCCGCAAAGGGGAAACCGCCACACACTTCCAAGACACCGACCTTCTTCTAGGCTACCAGGTCGCCAAAGATATTCCCAAGACGTGGATCCCTGACATTCGCCTCGCTTACCAACAGACCTTTCCGACAGGAAAGTACCGCAACCTAGACCCCAAAAAAGAGGGGATTGATGCGACGGGACAAGGGGCCTTTCAGTCGGGGATCAACCTGATCATTCAGAAACTCTTTCTTATTGAGAATAACTTTTTACTCATGAAATGGGCAGCGGGGTACTTCTATGCCGCTTCAACCCATGTCGATGGGTTCAATACCTACGGAGGAGGCTACGGCACATCGGGGCGGGTCTTTCCCGGACAGACCGTCTTTCTCTACCTCTCTGGTGAGTACTCATTCAATCAAAGGTGGGTCTTTGCCTGTGACTTTTTTCTCGACGCCCAGGGCAATTCAACCTTTAAAGGGGAAAAAGGATTGAAGCCCGATGGCACCCCTAACCCCGTTGGCGCTCCCACCAATGTGCAGGGATCAATTGCCCCGGGCATTGAGTACAACATCTCGGCGACGAGTGGACTCCTCTTCTCTATCTGGGCCAGCATCTTTGGCAAAAATGCCGACGCCTTCGCTTACGGGCAGATCGCCTACTACTACACTTTCTAGATGACGACACTATCTAAGGGATAATCAGCTCTTTGCCGATTGGGAGGAGATAGGAGGATTTGAGGTCGTTCGCCTCGATGATCTCATCAACTGATGTGTCGAAGCGGCGGGAGATGTGCCAAAGAGTGTCCCCTTCCTGGATGCGGTAAGTCTTCACCGGTTTGACCTCTTTGGTCACAATATTTTGGATGGTTTCTGGAAGAAACCGCATTAAGGTCACTTCGTGATCGTAGGGCTCAGGGGGCGACTCACCAAGAATTTCATAGAGTTTCACACCGGCTAGCGTGCGCACCCGATCAGAGCGGAGTCCACTGATGAGCTCCTTGAGAAAGGGCTCATGCCCCCCTTTTAACGGGGCGAGCAGGGAAATCAAGTGTTCATCGTCGAGGCCGTGAAGGGCCCACTCGGGCTCTAAAGTGAGCAAAAGATCGGCAGCCCGACTCGAGCCACCCCCCACGTAGTCAAGGAGCATCTCCCGCCGATCGCTCGCTGTGATCTCATCGAGAAGCGGATGACGCGCGCTAAACGCCGCCAAGCGCTCATACCCCCCTTCGATGATCAATTCCAAAAGGGACTCTTTGGCGATGGGGTTGAGAATGTGGTGAAAGAGAACCTCAACTGTATGAAACTCGCGGGTGAGATAAAAAGTTTGCTTTAACGACTCGGGGCGCTCTTCCCTGTGAGCGAGCTCGAAAAAGAGCCCTTTCGTCGTCAGAGGCCACGCCTCTAAACGGGCAAAGTCACAAATAGCCCCAAACTGCGCATCGCCGATGCCTGGGAAAAGAGAGATCTCAAAATGCTCCCCCTCTCGGTCGATCAACGCCAGCTGGCGCCGCTGAAAGGGGTGGGCAGGCAAGGCCTTTTCAATGTTAAAGTGGTGCCATGTCACAAGGGCAGAGAGGGCCAGATCGCGCACCTTGTACCCATCTTCGACGCTCTCACAATTGCTAAGCTCCCCTATCAATTCATCCCGGCCGAGGGGGAAAAATTCATTGAGCGTCTTGAGGGTTCCCTTAGAAATAGTCGCTGTCTCGACAGCGGCGGCAATAGGGGCTTTTTTAGAATTAGTGGGATAGAAATAGGCCACCAGGAGGGCCAAATTGAGACCCCCACTCACGATGAGCGCCCCCGTTAGGCGCTGAATTTTTTTAATCCAAAACCGCTCTATATCCATGTTTTGGTCATTCTAATCCAGGGCCCCTGAAAAACACAATCAGGGATTGCCTATCGAGCTATTTTTTGGTATCATACCTTTAAATTTACTGGTAAATGCTATGAAAATCCCCCTAAGCTGGCTCAAAACTTTCCTTCCCCTCACCCAATCCCCCGAGGAGATTGCCGATACCCTCACCTTAGCAGGCCTCGAGGTCGACGCGATCGAGCGCACCCCATTCACCTTCGAAGGGGTCGTCTATGGGAAGGTGCTCGCCACGAAGCCCCATCCCGATGCGGAGAAACTCAAAGTTGCCACCGTCACAGATGGCACTCAAGAGTTTCAGGTGGTTTGCGGCGCTCCCAACTGCCGCGAGGGACTCTTTGTCGCCTTTGCCAAAATTGGGGCCAAGCTCTCAGATGATCAGGGGAAAGTTTTTAAAATCAAAAAATCCAAGCTCCGCGGCGTCGAATCTTTCGGGATGCTCTGCTCAAAGAGTGAGCTCGGTCTATCCCTAGAGCACGACGGGATTGCCGAGTTTGAAGCCGATGTCCCCTTAGGTGTCGAACTCACTACCCACCTTGCCGACGTCATCTTTGAGATCTCCCTCACCCCCAACTTGGGACACTGCACCAGCCTTTTGGGGATTGCCCGCGAGCTCTCCGCCCTGCTTGATCTCAAACTCACCCTCCCCACCTTTGACGTCAAAGAGATGGGAGATAAAGGAGACATTGACGCCCGCGTTGACGATCCCCTGCTGTGCCCCCGTTACATGGCGCGCTGCATCCGCAACGTCAAAGTGGGCCCCTCGCCCCGCGAGATTGTCGAGCGCCTAGAGGCCTGCGGCATCCGCAGCATCAACAATGTCGTCGACGTGACCAACTACGTCATGCTCGAGCTCGGTCAGCCCCTCCACGCCTTTGACCAAGCCAAGCTCAAAGGGTCTACCTTGATTGTCGAGCCCGCCAAAAAACCCCTCACCTTCCGCACCCTCGACAACGAAGAGCGCACCGTCAAACAGGGCCTGCTCACCATTGCCGACGCCGCAGGCCCAGTTGCCATCGCCGGTGTGATCGGAGGGATGGAGAGTAGCGTCGACGAGTCGACCCAAAACATCGTCCTCGAGGCGGCCCTTTTTGATGCCAGCTGCGTGCGCCGCTCTATTAAAGCCCTCTCCCTCCGCACCGAATCAGCTGGACGCTTTGAGAAGGGGATCGATCCCAACATGACCCCAATTGCCCTCGACCGCGCCGCCCACCTCCTCGCAAAGATCGCCGGAGGTGAAGTCGCCCCAACCGCTATCGATGTCAGTGCCGGCGCCATCATCCCCAAGCGCATCGACCTCCGCACAGAGCGCGTGAACAAACTCCTTGGCACCAAACTCTCCGAAAATGAGATCGCGGCCCTCCTTAATCGCCTCTCATTCGCCTACTTTCGAGTCAATGGCTCGTTCACAGTCGAAGTGCCCACCTACCGCAACGACATCTCCCACGAAATCGACCTCCTCGAAGAGGTCGCCCGCATCTACGGATTCAACAACATCGAAAAGAGCGCCCCCAAGGTGACCATCTCCTCACTCCCCCACTCCCCCATGTTCCTCTTTGAAAACCGCATCCGGCAGATTGTCTCCAAACTGGGCCTCCAAGAGTTCCTCACTTGCGATCTCATCAGCCCCAAGCTTGCCAAGATTGGCTTCGATGTGGGCGAGACGATCGCTGTCTTGCAACCGAGTAGCGTCGAGGAGTCCATCCTCCGCCCCTCACTTTTGCCAGGACACCTTAAAGCGATCAAACACAACCACAACCACCGCACCTTTGACATCGCCGCCTTTGAAATTGGCCGCGTCCACTTCAAACACAATGACAACTACACCGAGCCCCACGTCCTCGCCCTCACCCTTACGGGCCTAAGAGCCCCCCACCACTTTTCCGACAAAGGGCAGCGCGTTGACTTTTACGATCTTAAAGGGGCGATTGAGTCTCTTTTCGAGCAGCTTGGACTCAAAGATCTACAAATCACCCCCTCGAGCCACGCCCCCTTCCACCCCAACATCCAAGCCGACATCGCCTGTTGTGGCAAACGCCTCGGCGCCATGGGGAGCGTCCACCCACAAACGGCGGCCCAAGTAGGCATCGACACCCCTGTCTTTTTTGCCGAGATTGACTTGAGTGAACTCCTCCCCCTTTGCACACAAGAGGTGCAGATGACGCCCTTGCCCCAATATCCCGGCTCCTCCCGCGATCTCACAGTCACAATTGCGGCAAAGACCCCCCTTTCCCAAATCATGGATGCTATCGCCACGATCAAGTCCCCCCACCTAAAGAAAGTCGATGTCATCGACCTCTTCGATAAGGGCAATGGAGAGAATAACCTCACCCTCCGCTTCCATTACCGCAAAGACAATGGGACCATTGAGAGCAAGAGCGTCGAGGCACTGCATGCCAAAGTCATCACCCGCATCACTGAAAAAATTGAAGGAACAAAGCCGTAGAAAAACGGCTTGTTCTTCGCGCAAGAATTTGCGCTCAATGGTTCAAAAGGGCAAAGGAAAATCGCCCCCACAGGAAGAGCAGGCGTGTTGTTACACGTCCGATGACGAGGAGGTGATTTGCCACAGCCATTTTGGGCCCCCTTCTTGGACACGCAGACTCCATCTCTTTTCCAACACAGAATTGAGAAATCAACCCCCTATCTTTAGAACTATCCATTAAATTAAAAAGTCCTTGAAATTATGACTGATTTACGCCATCTTTGAGACTAAATACTCCCCAACGAGGTCAACCATGAAGAAAGCTCTTATCCCAGCGCTAGCAACGCTCTCCCTTTTCATAACTGGATGTCACGATAACTCCGCCTCAAGACCCGATCAAGAGGTCGTCTCACAACGTTTTATTCACAAATACGGCTACGACGTGAGCCCCGATGAGTGGCAATCCAACCACTACCCAGGCCAAGTCATCACAACGATGCGCAACGGCATCACCATCACATCGACATACGAAGATGGTATGCTCCACGGGCCATCGACAATGACTCACCCTCACAGTGAAACGCTCGAGTCGCTCAATGTTTTCGACCGCGGCACTCTTGTGCGCAAAGTCAACTACGATGTGAAGGGACTCCCCGACCGCGAAGAGGCCTACCTCAGCCCAAGCCGCATCAAAGTCACATCGTGGTACCACACCGGTTCCCCCCGCTCCATTGAGGAGTACGACCAAGACGAACTCATCGAAGGGGAATACTTCACACTCAGCAACGAGAGTGAGTCCCGCGTGGTGCGTGGCTACGGCGAGCGCATCTCCCGCAACCGCGACGGCCTACTTGTCTCCCGCGAGCTCATCGACGAGGGGCACATTAGCCTCAGAGAGACCTTCCACCCCAACGGAACCCCTTACATCGTCTCTCCCTTTGCCGCCGGCTCTGTCCACGGCGAGCGCCGCATCTATGCTCCTTCAGGAGAGCCCGTCTCTATCGAAAACTTTCGAAATGGTCTCTTACATGGCATTGCCACTTACTACCAAAACGGTGTCAAGTACCTCGAGGGGAACTTCCGCTACGGCCGCAAGCACGGCAGTGAGCGCTTCTTTGTCGACGGGACGAAGCTTGTCGAAGAGAACCAGTGGCACGATGGCTCACGCCACGGCCTCTCAGTTGTCTTTCTCGACGGCATGACGAAGAAAGAATGGTTCTACGCCGATGAGCGCGTCTCGAAAGAGAAATACCACGACCTCTGCGACCAAGAAGAGGCGATTGCCATCATGAACGAGCGCGCCACACGCCGCTAAGAGATACAGATACAAAAAAACCCAGAGTGAAAACTCTGGGTTTTTTTATGTCTAAATGGAAAAAGGGCGTCTTACTCGCTCTCTCCCTCACTCTCTTCAGCGGAGCGGCTGCTTTCAGCCCCTTCCTCTAAGATTTCAAGATTGACGCGAATGCCATTGCGGCTTGCGACAGACATCAGCAGAGTGCGGATGGCGTTGATAGTCTTGCCTTTCTTACCGATGATTTTACCGATATCAGATTTTTCGACGCTCAGTTCGATAATCAGGGTATGGGTGCCACCAATTTCATTGATCTTCACTTTGTCGGGGTTGTCGACCAAATTCTTTATGATATATTCAACAAATTCTTTCATTTTTCGATTCCTCATGCCTCTTTAGAGTTTGAAATAACAGTTAGACATATAGGGACTTTGCGATATAAAAAACAAGAAAAAAATCGAAACACCCCAAGAGAGGGGGCACCGCCCCCTTTTGGAGGGGCGGCGTAAGAGACCGAAAAGAGGCGCTTGCCTATATCAAGGAGATTTTTTGATATCACTCACTGGGATTGCTCCACTTGACGACACTATCTAGTTTAGTCACCCTTTTCCACTTGGCCCATGTAAAATTCAACAAGTGCTTTGTTCTCAATGAGTGTAATCTGTTCGGCTTTCTCCTTGGCCTCGCAGATTCGATCGCTAGTTACAAGAGCCATGCAGAGGGCTGTTAAAACCTCTTGATCTTGGCTTGCTTTGTAAATCATTTCATAACCTTCTATTCGTCTGTCAGATTCGTCGAAAGTGTTCACAAATTCTTTGGCAATATTAAACTTACCTATATTAATTAAATTTTCAAACACTCTATCTAAAGATAAATTATCCTCTGAACAATCATTAATAAATTGATTAGCTTCGTCAACATGCCCTTTCTCTGCAAAAGCATTTAGAGCAATCATTCCAGTCCTGTATCGATGTTCTTTTTCATATAATTTTGATATATAACTTGAAGCACTATCGCCCATTCCCCTCCGTCCAAATTGCCGAGCGACACAACAATCAAAACACCTCATCACCTCGATTGGGGTATTAGTTTGAAGAAGGGCGTTGGAAATTTTCCCCAACTCATGGACAAATTCATCTTGATTCTCTATTGTCTCAAATTGTTGACCCACAATCGTATTGATAAGCTTCGATGTTTTATTGGAATTGTTTGAGTAACTGGTCACAATCTGATCGACAATTTCCTGCGTACTATCTAAATTATTATTATTCGCAATTGATAAACTCATGATTCCTCCTTACTAAAGTTAGTGAATCGCGGGGATTTACGTGGCAAGAGCTTACACATTACAATCAATTAAATCAAATTAACTAACTGATGAATGGAGAAAAGTCCGCTGGTAGGGGGGCTTCGATATGAAGCTCTTCGTGTGTGAAGGGGTGGATAAAGTGGAGTGACGAGGCGTGGAGAAGGGGGCGCGTGGCGCCAAACTTTTGCACGCCGTAGACGGCATCACCCAGCAAGGGGCAGTTGATTGACTGAAGGTGGACGCGGATCTGGTGAGTGCGTCCCGTGTGGAGGCCTATCTTAAGAAAGCTAATCCCCTCTTTGAAAGAGAGGGTTTCGATATCGGTGACGGCAATCTTCCCGCCGCGGTCGCGCACGCACATCTTTTGGCGGTAGATGGGATGGCGGCCAATGGGCGATGTGAGACGGCGCGTCCCTGGGTTGCCAAGGGCTATTGCGTGGTAGGTCTTTTTAATCTGCCGATTGGCAAAGATCTCTGACATGGCGAGGTGGGCGCGGGTTGTCTTGGCGGTGACGATCACCCCTGATGTATCCTTGTCGAGGCGGTGAACAATGCCAGGGCGGAGGCCATTTTCTGGGAGGGCGCCTAGACGAAAAAGGAGGGCGTTGACAAGGGTGTGATCTTTATTGCCCGCTCCGGGGTGGACAACGAGGCCGGCGGGCTTGTTCACGCAGAGGATATGCTCATCTTCATAGAGAGTATCGAGGGGGATATCTTGGGGCACAAGGGGAATCTCTTCGTGCTCAATAAAGGCGATCTCCACGCTATCTTGTGGGGCGATGAGATTGCGCTTTTTGACGGGAGCCCCGTTGACCCGAATGGCCCCTTTCTCTAGGAGGTTTTGAAAGTAATTTCTTGAATAATCGGGGTATTGCCCCTTTAAAAAGCGGTCGATCCGCTCAGGCGCGTTCCCTTGCGGAACCTCTATTGTGACAATTTCCCCGTCCATAGGGAGTAGTATACCACAAATGGGTCAATAAGGCACGGGGATTTATCCCCCACCAAGCTCCCGGCGCTCGCGCTGCATCTCTTCCTTCCAGGTTTGCTCTTCGTGCTTGATCTGGCGGGAGACCGACTGTTCGATATTTTTCATAAATTGCTTCCACTCCTCAGGAGAGAACTCCATCCCGAGATATTCGTGGAATTTGCCCCCCTCAGGGGGTGGTGGGCTATTTGGATCCTCTGGGAGGGGGCCAGGTTGTTGCGATGAGGGATTGACAGGTGTCGACATAAATCATACCATTGGTTTTCCTCTGGTTTATCAAAATAAATTTATAATGAAAAGAGCCCAGACCTGTTTTTCCCACGCCCTCAAACTCCTCAACCACAAGGCATTTTTTGAAAAGGAGCTCGAGACCAAACTCATCGCCAAGGGCTTCCCCCAAGATGAGCGGGTGGCGGCCTTGAAAAAACTCAAAGATTTAGAGCTCATTGACGATGTCGCCCTCTCTCAACTCTTTATCGAGAGTCAACTGCGGAAGGGATTTGGCCCCTACGCCATTTTGCAAAAGCTCCGCCTCAAGTCGGCACTCCCCCCAGCCAAGCTGGAGACGCTCTGCTTTGACATCGCGACCGATGATAAGCAGCGAGAGGTGATCGAGCACCTCCTCACAAAACGCCCCCCCAGCGACCCACCGCGCCGATTGATGCAATATTTGGCCGGGCGCGGGTTTTCTCAGGAATTAATCTTTGAATGTGTTGCCTATAACAATGAATAAATTGTATAAAAAAATTTATGCAATTTGGCGTTATTGGTCTAAGTTATAAAACAGCCCCCCTCAATCTTCTCGAGCGGTTTTCTCAGATTTGCAAAGCCCGCTTTGGGTCGGGAGTGCACCCCCTTCACACACCTGAAACGGTATTGCTCTCAACGTGCAATCGGGTTGAGCTCTACTTTTCAAGTGGCGAGCTCTCCAAGTCCCACACCGCCCTCTTAGAGCGCCTGCGCCCCCATATGGGAGAGCCCTTTGAGCAGCGTCTCTACTCGTTTTTTGGCAGAGATTGTTTGATGCACCTTTCGGAAGTGACGGCAGGTCTCAAGAGTCGCCTTATCGGAGAGAGTGACATCCAAGGGCAGGTCAAGCGCTCTTACTTGGCGAGCGCGCAGGCAAAAGCCCTTCCCAGCTCCCTCCACTATCTGTTTCAGAAGAGCTTAAAGAATGGGAAAGAAGTGCGCCGCCTCTTCCCAACACCCAAGGGGACACCCACCCTTGAGCGGGAAGTGGCAGGAGAGATGGAGCGATGGGAGGGCGCTAAACGGGTTTTGCTCATCGGGGCATCGAGTCTCTCGAAAAAATTGCTCCACTTGATCAAGCGTCGCTACGCCATCACTTTAGCCACGCGCAATCCCGAGCGCGCTGAAGAGATCTTTGACGGGGACATCCGCGGATGGGAAGTGATTGAAGACATCCGCAAATTTGATGTGATCATCACAGCGACATGCCACAAGTTCCCCCTCATCCAGGGGGCGTCGCCCCGGCCCCATCTCTATATCGACCTCTCACTCCCCCACCTCATCGACAAAAGTGTCCTCCTCACCCCCTCCTCGCGCCTGATCACACTTGATCATCTCCACCAAAGTGTGGAAAAAAAGCGGACATCTTTCTTTCAAGACGTTAAACTCAAGCAAGAGACTTTAATCAGGAAGGTTGACTATCAGATGCAACGCGTGGGCAAGACTCCTTTTGCCCCTTCTCTTTCTCTGTGCCATTAGTCGCGCTCACGCCGCCCCGCTTGGTGGGGTTGGTAATAGCACGGGCACCATCATTGTCCCCAAAGGTCAAGTGATCGAACACGACTTCACCGCCTTTGGCAGCCACATCGAAATTTCGGGAGAGATCGATGGCGATCTTTTCGCCTTCGGCTCCCAGGTATTCATCGATGGGGTCGTTAAAGGGAGCGTTATCCTCGTTGCCGGCACAGTCACCCTTTCAGGCGAAGTGACGGAAAATGTCCGCACTATTGGTGGGCAAATCCTCGTGAGTGGAACTATCGGTCGCTCTCTCACAGCCCTTGGTGGGAGCGTTGAAGTGCAAAAAGGGGCCACCATTGGGCGCAACATCACCACCGTGACAGGGAGCACTGATATCGCCGGGAGCGTTGATGGCTCAGCCCGCCTCTACTCATCGAGCGTCCGCGTCTCGTCCGATGTGGGGAAAGATGTGTTGGCCTACACGAGCAATCTCCGCATCACATCGACAAGCACCATCGGAGGTGAGCTCAAACTCTACAGCGACAATAGCGCCACGATCGACCCCGCCGCAAACATTGAAGGGGGCGTCGAGGAGCACCCCTCTTTCCTCACCAAACTTTCCGATCACCCCACCTTAAAGTGGCTCCGGATTGGCTCGAAATTCGCCACCCTCTTGATGAACTTTTTCTACTCACTGATCTTGGGATATCTCTTCATGCGCTTTTTCCCCCACAAAGTGGAGAGTGCCCTAAGAGCGATGAAAACGAAGCCATGGCAAGCCCTCTTGACAGGAGTGGTGGCGGTGATCATCCTCCCCTTGCTCTGCATTGTGCTCCTGATCACCATCGTGGGTGTCCCCTTTGCCCTCACCCTTCTTGGTATCTATGTTTTGGGATTCTACACCGCCAAGGTATTCACAGTGCTCTACGCTTCAGAGAGAGTGTTTGGCTCCAAATATAGAAAACTCTGCTTCTTCCTCTCTCTTGTGATCTACTTTCTTTTCACGACGATCCCCTACGTGGGATTTGCCCTCTCTACCGGGGCAATGCTCTTTGGTCTAGGGGCGATCATCTCTGGACGCACCCCTATTAAAAAATAAATTATAACCATTTACTTTTATTACTGTTTTATATATAATTATCTATAAAAAAGAGCTTTTTATGGATAAAATTAATAAAAACCCATTTACAAATTTAGATAACTCAAATCCTTTTGGATCGTCATCTAATAACAATAACTCAAATCCTTTTGGATCGTCATCTAATAACAATAACTCAAATCCTTTTGGATCGTCATCTAATAACAATAACTCAAATCCTT
>Ga0180433_10004128_pt1 | contig 20619 bp, 13 predicted proteins | sample SS_ome_8_FD_132980 | JGI IMG/M metagenome (GOLD analysis project Ga0180433, IMG submission 132980) | Hypersaline lake sediment archaeal communities from the Salton Sea, California, USA - SS_1_D_1 metaG | ecosystem: Environmental > Aquatic > Non-marine Saline and Alkaline > Hypersaline >... | reverse complement strand
CGCCTTCCGTAGCCGAAAACGTGACGTTCAGATCGACGATCCGCAGTTCGGGGGGAGTGTTGTAAAACAGGTACCGGCGCTCTTCCGAAAGAACCTTTTTCTCGCCGTCGCCCATCCAGCTATTGCGTGCACAAATCGCGCCGCACACGTCGCCCGACAGAACCGTCACGATCTCATCAGTGCGCTGCGTGCCGGAACCCCTGCCTTCCCCCCAAAAATCGACCCCATTGACGTCGCCGTGGGCAACCCAGAACGATTTCTGATGCGGGTGATCCTGAGGTTCGCCCGGAATGTCCTCCATCGGCCAGCCGCGAGTCATACGCGCCCCGTCGCTCCCCAGAACCGGGTACATGAACGGTTTCTTGTAATTCGAGGAGAAATGATACGTCGTCACGGGCTGACCGGCGACCGAGACGTCAATAGCCGATTCATCCTTTCTCGTCAGCACCAGCCCCGCCGGCTCCGCCTCCTGTTTTACCAGACGGTAGGTCACACGTTGGTCCCCATCCATATGCGGGATAACAAAACTCAGCACATATTTCCCCTCCCACTGGGAAATTTGTGCCGGAATCGAGACGCCGGTAGCGTCATTAACGAGCGACACTGCGCCCAGACGCGCCAAGGACCCGTCAACTTCCACCTGCACAGGACACCACACTCGCTCGTGCTGACGAGCGTTAACAGTGACTCTCGCGGCGCTCATTTCGCCTCCACTCTCTGAACCAGCAGCACCCATGCTCCGGCACGATACCGCCAACAACACCGTGCCGACGAGAACCGACACGCTCCAAACGATCATAGTGTTTCTCATGCGCTCGCTCCTCCGTTAGCGTACCCCGCCTTCTATGGTAATCTCCACCAAACCCGCCCGTATACCACAACGATCCCAGTGCTACTCACAACCTACACAACATACTTCTCGGAAAACTTATCAAATTGTTTTCCTGTTTGCAACTCGGACAAACCGCTCCGTTCAATGCGGGAACCGTCTCCGTCCTACAGCACGGCGCCGGTTCAGGCCGGGACAGAAAAAGCCCTGTCCCTACCACCCGGCGAATTCAGGAGAGCTTTCTGGTAGCTCGGTCGGAGGACAAGTGAGTACTGAGGAAAATGACGACGACCGGCCGTTTGACAAGCATGTGTAAAACGTTGTAATGTCTCGTCTGACCCTGTTGACAAGCAGCGATGCCTTCTCCATGCGGGCGGACCCTCGACATGCACACACAAGCCGCGCGACGCAACCCTCGCGTAAGATTCCTGGAAGGCTGGCCATGGTGTATTCTGCTCCTTGCATTAACGGGCTGCGCCGGACGCCAGGCGGACATCACGTTCTATCGGTTCGTCGAGGACGCTGTTCCGGACAACAGATGGCAGGAGCACAAGGTGGCTCTTGCGGCTGAGACGCGCAACGTGCTTTCTACACTATATAGAAGCGCGCCCAAAGACATTGAAATAGGGCCTGACGGCATTATACCTGTTAACGCAGTCGCTGAGCTGGACAAGGTCAGACCTGATGCCGCAGGTATCATCATAGAAGTAGAGCAAATAGAGATGTCAACCGAGGCTGGAGAACGCAAGGCCAGGAGCGTTGTACGCGGTGTATACGTCCCGTTACCGGATCGGGGAGCGGCTCGCGACCTGGCCGATACCCGCGTGCAAATCCTGCCGGCGGATACGGCAGCGAGAAATGCGCGCGCGTGGGCGAGAGAAGTGCTCCCGCTACCACGAAAACACTATACAAAGAAGGTGCGGGTGCCGCGATCGGCACGACTCGATTTCGGGATGAGTATAGAGGAGGAAGATCCCGGGAGCTGGTCTTCACGCGCGCGGTTCACCGTCGAGGCTGAATGCGACGGTGCGCGACGACAACTGTTCTCGCGTACCTTGGATCCGCACGCCGACGGCGTTGGTACCGGTTGGGTGGATGCGAGTCTCGACCTGGCGGACCTGGCCGGTTCAACCGCCCGCTTCATTTTGACAGCCGATACCGTCACTGATGCCGAACAGGAAACCGGGAGCGACGCGCCGCCACCGTTCACCTGGTCGCCGGTATGGAGCAGTCCAATCCTCTACTCGACCGCACCGAGGAAAAGGGATGGCCGCCCAAATCTGGTGCTGATAAGCTTGGATACGTTGCGGGCCGACCACCTGGGCTGTTACGGATACCGTAAGAGCACGAGCCCGAACATCGACAGGTTTGCCAAAAGCGCGGTTCTGTTCGAGTACGCCATAGCGCCCTCGCCATGGACGACACCTTCCCACGCCTCGGTGTTTACCGGTCTGCACCCGTCCGTCCATGGAGCAGGACGCTACATTTACGAGGATCCTTATTACGACTATCCCGTCGAGGAAAGAGAGATAACGCTGGCGGAACTCGCACGCCAGCACGGTTATCTTACCGCTGCGTACACCGAGGGAGCCTACGTCGGCGCGGCACTGGGGTTCGCGCAAGGATACGAGCTGTACTCCGACAAGCGTGCCCGACCTAGCGTCTGCGCTGAAGAGACGTTTGGCAGTGCGCTCCGATGGGTCAAGGCTTACGGCAATCTCCCTTTTCTGCTCTTCATTCACACCTACGAGCCGCACGTTCCGTACGCGCCGCCACGCCGTTTCGCGGAGATGTTCGACGCCGACTTCACCGACACCGGCGGCGCATGGCCGCTTGAGGCCCGGTCGCAGGCGGACAGGGCTCGATGTGAGGCGTGGTATGATGGCGAGATTGCCTATACGGACAAGGTGGTGGGTGGGTTTCTCGCGGAACTGGAGCAGCTCAACCTGCTCGAGGATACCGTCATAATCCTCTTCTCCGATCATGGCGAAGGGTTCTGGGAACACGGAAGGTGCGGCCACGGGCACACGCTGTATGAGGAGGTGCTTCGGGTTCCGCTTATCGTGCGGCTTTCGGGGGCCTCTCCGCCGACCGGCCGCGTGAGCCGCGAGGTGTCCCTCACGGACGTGTATGCCACATGTACGGAGCTGCTCGGAATCGACCACGAGAACCCGCCGGACTGCATCAGTCTGTTGCCGTTGATTAACCAGACCTCCGCGGGCACCAGGTACGAGAGGGAGGCGATAGTCAGCGAGTTAAGTCGCAGAGATAAGGAGGAAAAAACCGGGAATCTGCGATCTTGGCGGATGTTCTCCATCCGGACGGATGATGAGAAGTACATCAGCTCGGAACTGGACCAGACGGAAGAGCTCTACGATTTGCGCAATGATCCGGGTGAAACGAACAACATTGCGCCGGAAAACCAACACCGGCTGGAGCACTACGCTGAGTTGCGGGAACGGTTCCTGGCAACGGTAGCTGTGAACCGTCCGCCGCTATCCGCGACCGGGCCAAGAGCTCGGACCGTCACCGAAGAAGAACGGCTGCAGTTCAAGGCTATTGGGTATTTGTGAGTGATGAAACTCGCAGAGGAAACAAGGAGGAACCGACTGGCGCCGGTCGGTGCGGACCCTGGCACGGTGCTGTAATTGCCGCTGACGCTCTTGTAAGGACCAGATCTCCAGAAGAGGGGGGGTCTCTGGCCTGCTGAGGTCAGGCGGAGCCTACGATTTCCCGGGCTCGGCACCTATATATGGAACATATAACCGGATCGATCACGGATATATTGTGGTAGAGCGTGTAATTCCGGCGTTCTGAAAGCAGAATTGACTGGAACGCCGTTTTGTGGTACAATTCTTGCTGAGGGAAGGGGTAGCTGCCGTTAACACTGTAGGAAATAGACCAAATGCCTGGCGCTGCACGTGTGCCGTAACGGTGTAGATCAGCTATGAAAAAGTGCACCCTCATATTTATTCCACAACCGCAGGGATCGGTGCATACGCTGCGGTTAGCGCGGTGGCACATCTCCCTCTTCATTGCCGGAGCGTGCATCTTTTTCGTGAACCTGGGTCTTCTCGCCTTCGCCGTTACCAAGGTGATCCAGCAACACAGGGAACTGACCGGTGCGCGGGTCATGTTGGACTCCCAGACGGAGCAAATCGAGAGGTTCGCCGCCGAGATGGAATCGCTCGTTGGACTCGAAACGCGAGTGAGAGACGTTGTCGGCCTACCCCCGAGACGGTCGGCGGCGGAGAATACCAGACAGGGCGGGCAGGGCGGTGAAGAGTACACTGGTTACGAGCTGAGCGAGCTCCTGCAACTGCCGTCCTTGACGGGCGCTCATACGGCCGAGGCGCGCAGGCTGTCCGGGCTCCTGGATGAAGCTCGATACAGACAGCAGACGTTCAGCGAGCTCATAGAACACGTAACGCGTGAGCGCGAACAGCTCGCGGCCACCCCGTGCATTTGGCCGGTTGACGCACCGGATGCCTGGATATCGTCCGGCTTCGGTTACCGAGAAGACCCGATAAACGGCAAACGAACGTTTCATGACGGGATTGATGTTGTGGGCCCCGTAAAATCTCCCGTGTTGGCGACTGCCGACGGTGTTGTGACGTTCGCCGGTTGGGACGGCGGTCTCGGCTGGGTCGTCACCATCGACCACGGGCACGGGTATAAGACGCGATACGGGCACAACCATAAGCTGCTCGTGAAGAAAGGCGACCGTGTCCGCCGCGGCGATGCCATCGCGCTCGAGGGCAGCACCGGCCGCACTACCGGTCCTCATGTGCATTACGAAGTCATCTGTAACGGGAAGAAGGTAAATCCGTACCGCTACCTGGTTGACTGACACCGTAGAGGGGTACTGCAACCGGATTCTTTCAGGAGGAACTACCCGTGATGCGGAACGATGCGAAAAAGCGAACCAACTCGCACGAGACAACTGTAACTTCCGTCCTGGGATCAGATTGTACTGTTCACGGCGATGTGCGATGCACCGGGACAATACGAATAGACGGCGTCGTCGAGGGGACTGTTGAGGCTGAAGATACCATCATCATCGGGCACGACGCCAAAGTCACCGCCTCGCTTCACGCGAACCAGATCATCATCGGCGGCGAGGTCCGCGGCGACGTGACAGCAGACGACCGGCTGGAAATACAGGCCACCGGATCCCTGCACGGCGACCTCCACGCACCCAGGTTGTCCATATCCGAAGGCGTGATCTTCGAGGGAAGGTCGATGATGGATTCCGCCGACCGGGCTGAACCATCTCCCCACGAGAGCGGTGACCCGGAAATCGCCGAGGAACCTGCCATAGCTTACGCGGAAGAGACTTGACAAGCCGGTCACCGTTCTGCGACAGTATTACCAGCACAGGTGCAGCAATCCAATAATTTACCCCCAGTCCCGGACTATCTGTAGAACTCGTGAACATGAAACACACCGTGTTCGTTGCCATGAGCGGTGGTGTCGATAGCTCGCTCGCTGCCGCGTTGTTGCTTCAGCAAGGATACGACGTGATCGGGATCACTATGCGGGTGTGGGCCGGCGATGAGGGAGACGAGTTGTACGCAGCGTCCCGATGTTGTTCCGAACGTGCCGCCCACGATGCCGGACAGGTCGCAGCCCATCTATCGATCAAACATCACGTGGTCAACTATCTTGAGCCGTTCCGCGAGCTCGTCATCGAGGATTTTGTCTCACGGTATCTCGCAGGAGAGACCCCAAACCCCTGTATCCGCTGCAATACCTACGTCAAGTTCGGCAAGCTGCTTGACGAATCCGTGGCTCTCGGCGCCGACTCCCTTGCAAGCGGCCACTACGCACGACTACGACGCGACGACGCCACCGGGCGCTTTCTGCTGCTCAAGGGTCTCGATCGGGATAAAGACCAGAGTTACGCGCTGTACGGGCTCACCCAGCACCAGCTATCGCGGTTGATCTTCCCGCTGGGCGACCGCCGGAAGCAAGATACCCGGCGCATGGCGCAGGAGCTCAGTCTTGGGGTAGCACACAAAGAGGACAGCCAGGAGATCTGCTTTATCCCGGACGGCGATTACGGCGCGTTCCTGAGGAGGGAAGCGCCCGACATGATGCAGCCCGGCCCTATACTCGACCTCGACGGCAACGAAATCGGACACCACCAGGGGCTCGCGCTCTACACCGTCGGGCAAAGGAAAGGGCTCGGTATCGCGGCAGGACAGCCGCTATATGTCGTGCGGCTCGATCCCGAACGGAACGCGGTCATAGTCGGACCCGATCCCGCCGTGTGGGGCAGCCGGTGTCTCGTCAAACAGGTCAACTGGATCGCCTTCGACCAGCCGCCTCAAGAGCTCCACGCACAGGTCAAGATACGGTACCTCCACAGAGCACAGGATGCGACGATACAGGTAACCAGCCACGACGCGGCACAGGTGCGCTTCGACCAGCCGCAACGTGCAATCACTCCCGGCCAGGCCGCCGTCTTCTACGACGGCGACACGGTCCTCGGCGGCGGGACCATAACGGTGTAGAGCGGCCATGGGCTTTCGCCGATCATAGTCCGATGCGCCCGCTTCAGGCGAGCCTGGACATCGATCAGGCAAGCCCTGCGCAGCCCCACGCGGGGACGTCGGAACTCGCGTGGGGTGCACCTGTACTTGGCCAAGCAAGCGGTCCCGCGCACTTGTTGAGCAACATGAACCGGGCGGCAAGGCCGGAGCTGGAGAACGGTGGAGAATCGCTTGAACTCGGTGCGGACTTGGATGTATAATCGCGCGCAGTGGAGAAATGGGGCGAAGCCAACGACCCAGGACGGTAGCATATGAATCCAGCCGACTTGCGACTTCCTTCGGTTCGGGATGTCAGGCTGAGGTGTACGAGCAAGCGAGCAGGTAAGCAATAATCAGAATAGGGGGCAACGAATGCTGTTCTGGCGGCAGAGGGTAATGCTTGCACTCTTGCAGAACGCACCCCGAAAGCGAGCCGGTAAGATACAAATGCTTAAGTGGTTGTTCCTTCTGAAGGAGGAGGAAGGAATCGACCGGTATGGGGCTTTCTACGATTTCCTTCCTTATAAACACGGTCCGTTTTCCTTCGTAGCGTATAAAGAGGCGACGGAGCTGGTCGGCGGGGGCTTGATAGATTCCACCCGACAATCTTTCAGGCTCACCTTTCGCGGAGGACGCTTTGGCGCTGCCACGTTGGACGCGGCGCCAGCGGGTTGCGTCGCGCGCATAATGCGGACATACGGGAGATTCCCGCAGCGGCGCCTCGTACAGTACGTGTATCACAACTACCCGTGGTACGCGTCGAGGAGCACAACCCGGCAGACGGCAACTGCGACGACTTCGAAGAGATTGCAGCCTGGGGTTTTCTGCATAGGGTACGAAGGACTATCCATCGACGCTTTCCTCAACGCCATCCTCAAAGGCCGCTTAACTGACTTGGCCGATGTGCGAAGCAATGCCGTGTCCCGCAAGTTCGGATTCTCGAAACCTAGCCTCGCAAAGAAGTGCCAGGACGTAGGGATTGAGTACCACCATTATCCGGAGCTCGGCATCCCCGCGCCGTTCCGAAGGAATACTAAAACTAACCGTAGACTGTGGCATACGTACCGAGCTGCGATTCTTCCGAAAGCTGCGGCCACATTTCGTGATCTCGTCGAGCTCTGTCGCCAACAGCGAACTGGCTTACTTTGCTTTGAGAAGGAATCCGGCGAGTGTCATAGATGGATTCTGGCTCAGGAGATCCGTGCAAGGGCAGGGATCCCAATATACCAATACCATTGGGATAGCGGGAAATGGCGGAAAAGCTGAAGATCCTCGTAACGGTGAAGACGTATCCACAGCCTTCCCGAAGGTACGACGAAATTGTATGCACCGCTGGGGTACGCGAGGACGGAACGTTCGTTCGCCTCTACCCGATCCAGTACCGGCACATGTCTTACTGGCAATGGTACAAGAAATATCAGTGGATAGAGCTTGAAGTAGAAAGACACCGCGGTGATCCGCGGCCGGAGAGTTTCCGACCGATATCGACGATCCGCCCATGCGGAAAGCCCATTTCGAGTCAGAAAGGGCGTTGGGCCGAGAGGAAGCGGTACGTCCTGGCGGGAGGTGTTGGAACCATGTGCGAGCTCGAGAAGAGGCCTCAGAGTGAGGTTTCCCTTGGAATCATAAAGGCGCACGCGGTGGAGGACTTCCTCACCAAGCCCACCGCGAGGGAGTGGAAGCCCGAGTGGGTCGATCGCATGCGGCAAATGAAGCTGTTCGGGCCCGATCTGAAACCGGTCGAGAAAATCCCCTTCAAGTTCTCCTACAAGTTTAAATGCACCACAGCGGGCTGCCGAGGCCACACCAAGATGACAGAAGACTGGGAGGCAGGTGAACTATACAGGAAGATGCGGGATCGGTATGGTGACGAGAAGTTGGCCTGCGAGAAGGTGAAAGAAAGGTTTTTCGGACATATGTGTGCGGCAGACCGGGACACGTATTTCTTCGTTGGCACCGTACTTGAGCATGGATCCTGGATAGTCCTTGGAACGTTCTGGCCAAAGAGGGAGCCATCGCCCTCCCGCAAAGGCAGCCGAGCCCGATATCGTCACATCCCATGACCCGGTGTACCAACATCTGTTGCGACTTTTCGCAGTCCTGGCTTCCATCAAACGCGAGCTGCCGCCCTTACCGATGGTTGAGAACCTTAAGGAACCTTGCGTACGCCTCGTCCCATGCGTCGGTATCGCGCGGTACGTACTCTTCAAGCGGGAAGGATGAGCGGACGAGTTCGCGCCCTTCGTCGATCGAGCGGATCTTGCCGGTAGCCATGAGCTGGACGAGTACGTTGCCCGTGGCGGTAGCTTCGACGGGTCCTGCGAGCACGGGGACGTTTGTCGCACTCGATATCATCTGACAGAGCAGCTTGTTCTTGATACCGCCGCCGACCATGTGGAGCACATCGATTCGGGTGCCGGCAATCGTGAGCAATCGGTCGAGTTGGAACCGGCACTTCAGCGCGAGACTTTCCAGCACGCATCGCGCGAGCGCACCACGTTCATCAGGAACCGGCTGATCGGTCTCGCGGCAAAAGGCGCGGATCTCGTGAGGCATGTCTGATGGTGCCAGGAACCGCGCGTTATCCGGATCAACGAAGGAGCCGAACGGCGCGGACTCGGCCGCTTCGTCGGTGATCTGGGAATACGACACATCGTCCCCGTCCTCGGCCCACTTTTTTCTCGACGCCTGGAGCAACCACAGTCCCATGATGTTCTTGAGGAACCGAAACGTGTTGTTGACGCCGCCCTCGTTGGTGATATCGTATGTACACGACTCGTCGGTTATGATGGGTTCGTCAACCTCCAGGCCGAGGAGCGACCATGTACCGCAGCTCAGATAGGCCCAGCTTCCGCCTCGCGCCGGAACCGCCGCGACGGCCGCCGCTGTATCATGGCACGCCGCAGCTATGACCGGCACCGTTCCACCGGGCCATAGGTCGTCGCTAAGATTGCCCACCACGGTACCGGGCGGGACGATCTCCGGCAGGATGGCCGTCGGTATGCCCAACCGTTCGAGCATCGGTTCGGCCCACCCACCGGTCTTCGGATCATACATCTGCGTGGTGGTCGCCAGCGTGAACTCGGCCACCTTCGCACCGCATAGGTAGTAGTTCATCAGGCCAGCCATGAGCAGGAGCGCATTCGCGGCTTTCAACTGAGGGGATTGGGCCAGCACAATGGAGTAAATCTGGAACAGCGTATTGATCTGCATGAACTGGATACCGGTCAGCTCATACACCTCAGGTTTTGGCACGACTGCGAAAAGCTGTTCCGGTACTTCATCGGTTCTCTTATCACGATAGTGCACCGGATTGCCGAGCAACTGGCCGGTATCATCGAGCAGGCCGAAATCCACTCCCCAGGTGTCCACACCAACGCCGGCGAGCCGACCGTTGCCGGCCGCGTGCGCCGTCCCGAGACCGGCCCGAAGTTCCTCAAAGATGCGCAGCACATCCCAGTACATCGTGCCATGAACAGCCACCGGTACGTTCGGAAACCGATGAAGCTCCTCCAGGATGAGCCTCGACCCATCGAACTTGCCGAGCACGCCACGGCCGCTTTCAGCGCCGAGGTCGAATGCGAGATACTCCGCTGTGCGTGACATCCACTTTGTTCCCATCTGTGCCGTTCCGGTCGCCGCAGCTTACACGTCCAACGCGGCACTCCGTCCTGGAACAGCACCGCAGGTGACCGAATGACGCACCCAAGGAGCTCAAGTGCCGTACTGCTGCACGAACTCTTCGATTCTCGCCCTGCCTTCGTCGGGCAAATCCAGGAACACCAACCCGAGCTCACATTTCGAACGTGCCCTGTCCGCCCAGACGACCCGTCCGATGCAACTGATAGGCGTACCGCTGTCAGGCAGCGTAAACTCCAGTTGCGCCTCAGAACCGACCGCAAGCGGATTAGCCACCACAACACACATTCCACCGGCGCTCAGGTTCTTCGTCGGACCCATATACGAGACCGTGACCTTTGCATCCACCCGGAGGTCTTTGCGAGACTCCTTCGTTCCCAGATTCGTCATTTCAGCCCTCCCGCCGCCTGCTATGCCCTGAATGTCGAGCTGCCACCTGTCGGCTTCATCTCGTTGGCTCGACGCCACACTCGCTCTCTATCGCCTACGGTCGTCTGTTGTGTCACGCGAACGCCTCCTCGCGCAACCTGACGGAGACTATCTGCGATACGCCTCGTTCTTGCATCGTTACCCCATAGAGGGCGGAGGCTCGTTCCATAGTTCGTTTGTTGTGGGTGATGATCACGAATTGTGTATCCTCGCTGTACTGGTCCAGCAGCTCAAGGAACCTGCCGGTGTTCGCTTCATCGAGCGCGGCGTCCACCTCGTCCAGAACGCAGAACGGGCTTCGTTTCGCCTTGAATATCGCGAAGAGCAGCGCGATAGCCGTAAGCGTGCTCTCTCCGCCGGACAGCAACGATATGCTCTGGAGCCGCTTCCCCGGTGGCCGCACCTCAATATATATCCCGCTTTCCAGGACGTCCGCCTCGTCTGCCAGCGAGAGTCGCGCCATACCACCGTTGAACAACCGGCGGAACATCTCATGGAAGTTGGCCCTCACCGCGCTGAACGTCTCCATGAACATCGCTTCCGCGGTCTCGTTAATCTTCCGGATAACGTCCAGAAGGCTTTCTTTGGCCTTGACGAGATCCTTCTGCTGAGCGAGAAGAAACTCGTGCCGTTCCTTGAGCTCGTTGTGCTCCTCGATCGCCCTGAGATTGACCGGGCCCATAAGCTGAACACGCCGTTTGAGCGTTGCTACACGCTGCGCACGCTGTTCCTCGTCAAACTCGTCCGTCCCTACCTGTTCCCCAGTGAGAGAGGTCAGGTCTGTACCGTGTTCAGATTGAATCTTGCCGCGCAACGCCTGAATCCGCTCCGTGATATGACTCAACTCGACCTCCAACCGGTGACATCGCTCCTGCAACTGCTGACAGCGCGCACGTTTATCCTTAAGCGCCGTTTCAGACAGGTTTATCTTCTCCAGGAGGCTCTGCCTGTCCTGCTCGGCTTGCACAACCGCCTTTTGCGCGGCGGATTTTCCCCGGATCACCTCTTGAGACGACTGCTCAATCTTTTCCAGTTCGCGGCTCAGCTCGCTCATACTCTCAACAGCTTGCTGGGTCTCGCTCTCACTCGCGCCCGCCCGTTTTTCTGTGTCACGTCGTTCCTTTGCTATACGGGCACGTTCGCTCTCAAGTCCGGACATAGCCTGCTCGAGCGTCGTGAGGGTCACCTTCAGCTCCGTGATCTCGTCCGTGAGAGCGCGCAGTGCGGCTCTCTGCTCGCTCAGCTTTTCGCGCTCCTGGTCGACGCGGCCGGCATAGTCCTTCGCCTGCTGCTCAGCCGTCGCAAGCAGCTCCGTCGCCTCACCCTTCTTCTGTTCCAGCTCCTCTATTTGGCTCGCCAGGTCGCTCCGGTCGGCAGCCAACACCGCCAGCTCCGCCTCATATCGTTTCTTCTCTTCGTCATACTTGTACAGCTCGCGGCGCATCTCCACAAGCTCCGCCTGCTGCTTTTCATGCTCCGATTCCGTGGCGAACAGAGTCTGTTCGAGATCTGCTATCTCCCGGGCGAACCGTCCGAGCGCGTCACGGTGTGCATCAAGCTCCTTATCGAGTACAGCCACCATTCGTTCGAGTTCGGTGATCTCGCGAGCTCTTCCGAGAAGACCGGCTTGCGTCGCACCGCTCCGCCCCGCCGTGACCACGCCGCACCGCAGCACAATCTCACCCTCGAGCGTAACCACACAGCGATAGCCGTTGAGGTTCACCTTCGTTGCATCCCGCAAGGTCTCGACCACAGCACAATCGCCTGCCAGAGCCTGAACCAGTCCGCTGTGTTGATCCTCGCTTTCCACAAGGTCCGCGCAGTTGAGCACGTCAGATGCGCGTCCGGCCGTGCGGTCCGAGCTCCCCCTCGCAGCATACCGGTTTGCGGCTTCTAGCGACACAAAGGTTGCCCGACCTCCCTCAGTCTTGTTCAGGACGTCAACGCACCGCTCGATATCCCCGACAGACTTGACGACTATTGCCTGAACATACTCGCCTAACGCTGCTTCTACAGCGGCTTCGTAACGCTTCTCGACACGGATCAGCTCCGCAAGCGCACCGATCACGCCTTCGGCATAGCCCTCGCCACGCTTTTTCGCCATGAGTATGCCCCGCGCACCCGCGAGGAACCCTTCGTAGCTGTCGCGAAGCTCGCACAGCGACTCCAGCCTCGAGTTCTTTTCCGCTCGCTGCTCCCTGGCCGTGTTAAACTCCAATTCCAACGCGTTGCGCCGGTTCACCTTATCCGACAGCGTCTCGCGCACACGCTTGCGTTTCTCGTCGAGGCGGCGCAGTGCGGCCTCGCTCTTACGGATTGCCGTCTTGCTCTTCGTTCGGGCGCTCGTGCACGCATCCAAGCGCTCTTTGACGCTTGTCTCTCTCTCAACCAGTCCGCGGACGCGCTCCTCGGTTGCACCCATATTCGCGACGATGTTCTCGACCCGGGCCGCTACTACAGCGCGTTGGTCCACGGCTTCCGCCATCGTGCTTCTGTGTTTGTCTACCGCCTGCTCCCCATGCTCGACTACCGCGGTGACCTGCGCAAGTGCCGTATCTTTTTCCGCTACTATGCTGCGCGTTCCCTCGGATTTTGTGAACAGTTCTTGCCGCTTCTTCTCGAGAGACCCGAGCTGTTTCTCCATTTCGCCGGCAAGCGACCAAAGCCGCGCCGCATCCTCCGCCGCGCGCTGCTTCTTTTCGCCGGCCATCTTGAGTCTCTCGTTCAGCACGGCTCGTTGCGCTTCAAGCTTGTCCAACTGCGAATCAAGAGCGTGAACGCTCTCCCTGCTGGCAAGCAAGTGGCGGTCGCACTCGAGGAGATCTACACCCAACTGCTCGCGTGCAGCTTCCTCGACGGACAGCGCGCTGAGAGCTGACTCCCGGTCGGTCTGCGCCTCTGAAATGGCACTGTTCAGGTTCTTCTCCTGACCGGCAAGGGAGGTATACTGCCCAAAAGCCTCACGTATCTCGAGCTCACGCAGCTCCTTCTCATACTCGTTATAGCGGGTGGCCGAACCGACCTGACGCTTCAAGGAACGCATTTGGCGTGCCACCTCGTGTATCACGTCGCCCAGACGAAGCAGGTTATGCTCCGCCGCTTCGAGCTTCCTGAGCGCGACACGTCTCCGCGCTTTATACTTGGCAATCCCGGCCGCTTCGTCGAACAGCTCACGCCGTTCCTCAGGCTTCGCGCTCAAGAGCGCCTCCACCTGACCCTGGCTTATGAGAGAATATGCGTGTGCCCCTATCCCCGTATCCATGAAAAGTTCAAGCACATCTTTCAGACGGCACTTGGTCTTGTTGATCAGGTATTCGGTCTCGCCCGAACGAAACGTGCGGCGGGTCACGCTTACCTCGTCATAATCTACCGGCAGAACGTTCCCCGTATTGTCGAGCGTCAGGGTTACCTCAACATACCCGAGCGGCGGCCGATCCTCAGTGCCGTTGAAGATCATGTCCTCAAAACGCGTTCCGCGCAGCGCCTTGACGCTTTGCTCACCCAACACCCACCGCACCGCGTCAACTATGTTGCTCTTGCCGCACCCATTAGGGCCGACAATAGCGGTCACTCCCGGCTCCAGATCAAGCACCGTCTTATCGCAAAACGATTTGAACCCGTACAGCTGAACTCGTTTCAGAACCATGTCACGCCTCCCCAAAGAAACTCTTCCAACTCCTTGGGCTCGCCCCATCGAGACATTGCTGCGCTGTTCGGTAAGCGCGGACTACCTGAGGTATTGCAGCTCCCTCTTAGCGGAAAACTTCGCTTCGGCTTGCACCACCAAGCCCCACCATTATACTTCGCTCACTTCCGTGAGCCGGAATATCTCCCGTGTCGTACCCGTTTCAGTGTCCAGCTCAAACACAACCCCGCACAAGGAGGCCCCTTCCTCGGCGACCTCGAACTGGATGGGCATCTGGCTCAAGAATCTACTGATCGCACCCTCTCGTTTAATTCCTATAACCGACCGCTGGCCGCCGGTCATACCCGCGTCGGTGATGTAGCCGGTGCCGCCGGGCAGTATGGTTTCGTCGCAGGTCTGCACGTGAGTATGAGTCCCTATCACGGCGGACACTGTACCGTCGAAATACCAGCCAAGCGCCTTTTTCTCGGAGGTCGCCTCGGCGTGCACGTCGACCACTATGTTTGTTGTGCTCTGTCGCAGCGCCGCAATCTCCCGTTCACCCACCCGAAACGGGCAATCAAGAGTGTTCATGAACACCCTGCCCAACACCGATACGATGCCCAGCTTGATGCCGCCCTTGTCGTAGAGAATACTCCCGCGGCCGGGCGTCCCCTCGGGATAGTTGGCCGGTCGGACGACATAGTCAAGGTCGTCGATGGCGCGAACCATCTCTTTGCGTTTCCAGACGTGGTTGCCCATGGTAACGACGTCGACGCCCGCATCCACAATCTCTCGAACCACGTCAGGCGTTGCACCGAGACCGCCGGCGAGATTCTCACCGTTGGCGATCGTCAGGTCCACCCCATGGCGTTCCTTAAGACCAGGCAGGAGCTTCCGCACAATCTCCCGGCCCGGACGGCCCATGATATCGCCAATGAACAATACCCTCACTTCGCCACCGTCGGTCGCCTTTCCCCTGAATTCATCGCTATTTGGCGTACTCGACCGCTCTCGTTTCCCTTATAACCGTTACCTTGACCTGCCCGGGGTACTCCAGCTCGCTTTCAACCTTCTTCGTAATGTCGCGGGCAAGCTGGTACGCTTCGGCGTCGGTCACCTTATCCGGCTCCACCATAATACGTATCTCACGACCTGCCTGGATGGCATAGGCCTTCTCGACACCGGCGAAACTGTCGGCGATATGCTCGAGCTTCTCCAACCTCTTGATGTACGTCTCGAGCGTCTCTCTGCGAGCGCCGGGACGCGCAGCGCTGACCGCATCCGCCGACTGCGTCAGTACGGCGGTAACCGATGACTGCTCCACCTCACCGTGATGCGCCGCAATCGCGTTCACAATGATCGGAGACTCCCCGTATTTCTTCGCGAGATCCGCCCCTATCTTCGCGTGTGCACCTTCCATCTCATGGTCGACGCCCTTACCGATGTCGTGCAACAGTGCAGCCCGTTTCGCCTGGTCCGCATTCACGCCGAGCTCCGCCGCCATGATACCCGCAAGAAACGCCACTTCCTTGGAATGCTGCAACTGGTTCTGACCGAAGCTCGTCCGGTATTTCAGCCGACCTAACAGCCGTATCTCCTCCTGGTGCAGACCGTGCACGCCCACCTCGAGAGTTGCCTGCTCGCCGGCCTCTCGTATCGAGACGGCCATCTCCTCCTCGACCTTTCGTACGACCTCCTCGATCCTCGCCGGGTGTATCCTGCCGTCGCTTACAAGCCGTTCGAGCGAAATTCTCGCTACTTCCCTTCTGATCGGGTCGTAACCGGAAAGGATGACCGCTTCCGGTGTGTCGTCAATGATAACATCGATGCCGGTAGCGTTTTCCAGCGCCCTGATATTGCGACCCTCGCGACCAATGATCCGGCCTTTCATCTCGTCGTTCGGAAGATGCACCACCGACACGGTGGACTCGACCACATGGTCCACCGCACACCGCTGGATCGCGTCACTCAGTATTCGCCTCGCCTTCTTGTCCGCCTCCTCCCGCAGTTCGTCCTCCAATCTCTTGAATTGGAGCGCTGATTCCCTTTTCACCTCTCCCTCAAGCTGCGTGAAGAGCATCTTCTTGGCATCCGCCACGGTAAGCCCTGACAGCTCCTGGAGCTTCTTTCGCTGGTCGTTCAAAACCTGGTCGAGCTGCTCGTCCTTCTTTCTGACCGCCTTCTCGCGCGCGGCGACGTCGCGCTCCTTCTTCCCGGTCTCTTCCTCCTTCTTTCCCAGGAGATCAACCTTCTTCTCCAGGTTCTCCTCCTTCTGTATAAGGCGGCGTTCGAGCGCGCTGAGCTCCTTCTTGCGGTCGCGCGTCTGATTCTCGAAATCCCGACGCATCTCGTACAGCTCGTTCTTTATCTGGACCGTGGCCTCACGGGTGATTTCCTGCGCTCGCTTCTGGGCGTCGGCGATGAGGGTTTCCGCCTTCTTGGCAGCTCCCCGTGACCGCTGTTCCGCAACAAACCTGTGCAAGAAATACCCGGCCACAGCGCAGCAGAACGCAACCGCTACAAACACAAGAATAACCATCCTGTCCAATGCAGCAATATCCTCAAATACCTGAAAGAGATTCACACCGATCGCCTCCCTGTACGGCGCTACATAACGTTGTCATTACGTTCCAAGACCACAAGATGTCGTACAATTCCGTCCAACGGACGCGAACGGTCACCCATCCGGATGCAGAGCGCATCTCGCAACGGACCTATCGCCGACCGCCTGCAAGCACCTGGTCGTTAAGAGGGGGAGTTGCTGGGGAAGGAGGTAAGAAAAGACACACCACGCGTGAGCTAGGTGTACAGAACAAACTTCTCTGCGGTGTGTTGCACCACCTAAACCGCACACTATCTATCACGTGTAAAATCCCTTCAGACAGTGACCCCTATCGCACCGGCAGGGCACTCGTTGTCCGCCCAAAGAGAGCTAAATACTCCCCATATAGTCTCCCCCTGAGACCATTTTACGGGTAGTATACACCCTCCACCGTCATCTGTCAAGAGAAATCTTTGTGCCGGATTCTAGCCTCTTATTGCGCAAGCCCTTGTTGCAAAAGCAGTTATACAAAAACAGGCGCCTGAGTTGTCTGTGTACGCATCGTCTGAGAGGCTTTTCACAGCTCTCTTCACTGCACGGAATGCGCGAGGATATGTTGAACTGCCCGGCGCTCGCGGCACAACATATGGGGCGGTCCGCTTCCCCGAAAACGAACCACTGAATAGACAGTCAGCCGCCGGCTCGCCCACCGCGGGAGATAGCACGGAGCGCCGACAGAGCGGATGTAGCAACACGTTGCCAGCCTGTGCCGACCCATGGTACCATACGGACCGACGGTTGGTGGAGGTGGATTTTCCCGTGGATTCGACAACAGCTAGGGAGGGTGAAATGAAACGGACGATTCATTCGAAGAACGGGCCGCCCGCGAAGGGACCCTATTCTCACGCGGTAGCGTGCGGCGAGCTCATCTTTGTCTCAGGGCAAGGGCCGGTCGACCCGAAAACAGGCGAGATCGTGCACGGCGACCTGGAAGCTGAAGCGACGCTGGCGCTCACTAACCTCAAAGCGATATTGGAGGACTCCGGATCGAGCCTCGACAAGGTGCTTAAAGTCACGGCATTCCTGTCGGATATCGATAATTTCGGCGCCTTCAACGAAATATACAAGCGCTTTTTCACAAAGGATTTCCCTGCCCGTACCTGCATCCAGGCGGGACGGTTGCCGTTCGACATACAGGTGGAGATCGAGGCTATCGCGACCGTGTAACGTGAGCTTCGTGTAGCGCTGCCCTGGTGGTCCTTGCCGCTGCTTAGACGGGCTAGTGGCTCGTGACATTCGTTCTTGTGAATAGGTGCCGCTGGACGGTGTGCTGCTATCAAGAACGGCGCAGCTCTACTCATAGGTGCCACTGTCACTTGCTCCAGCCCCGCAGGGGCGACAGAACTTAGCCCAGGGCGACGCGAAGCGAGCCCTGGGTTAGCGACATCCTCCAACCACCAGCCCCCGGACGGGGGCGACAGAAACGCTTCGCGATTTCGCGATATCACCATAACATGCGAGTCATCAAATCACATGTCATGGCCCCCCCTAGGATCTTTTGGGAGTCCTAATCAGCGCGAGGACGGCCGCGGCAGAGAGGAACACCGTAAGCAAGCCGTTCACACCCGGCAGCAACGGCACCTCCGCCCAGCTCCCCGGATCGATCGGCTTGTAACCGAACGTGAACTCGTCCCGGTTATTCATGCCGTCGCCATCCCAGTCGTTCAGTCCGTCCGGTGTGCCGTCAGCACCGTCATAGCCGTCGTCACCGGTGCTGTCCGTGTCGTAGGGATCGAAGGGGTTTTGTATGTCCGGTGTCCCGAGATCCAGGTCTCGCGTCTCCTGCCCGTCCGTCAGGCCGTCGCCGTCGTAGTCGGCAAGCCCCATGAGCCAGTCCGCATAGAACTCGTTGACGCACCGTTCGGCAAGAACGAGATATCCGTCCCACGTAAGGTGGATGGCATCGGACAGTGCGTCCGGCGGACCAGGAAGAGAGGGATCGCCGCCCATGAGCGGCTCGTAATCCGGATAACCGCCGGGAAACGGTGTCTCGCCTGGATTGAACTGGGCCGGGTAACCGTAGGCGTAATGCATGAGGCCGAGGTTGTTGATGTAAAAGTAATTCGGATTGGCAGCGCTGCGCGCTATCGCAGTCTGGGCGAACAGACCGAGCGGATCATTGTGCTGTTGGTCGGCGACATAATCGTAACTGCACAGAGCCACGCGGGCGTGCGGACGAATGCTCAAGATGTGCGCAACCACCGTATCAATATCGTCGAATACCTGCTCCACCAAGGCAGCAATCTGCTCAGGGGTGAGAGGAATCGCGTATAAGTAGTCGTTGCCGCCCATGGAGAGATGGACGATATCTATTGTGGGGTTGGCCGTCAGCTCGTCCGTGATATAACCGAGCCATGTCGGGGTCACCCACTGTGCGGCAGTCGATCCGGGCCTGGTTGTCACGTCACCTTCCACGATGCAGTCGCTGAGGCCGAGAGCATCCAGCACCGTCTGTATACACGGCACCATCGCCGGGGTCCAACTGTCACCCACCACAAGGATGCGCGCGGTTTGCGCCTGTGCGCCTGGCAGCGCCACAAAGAATACGAGTGCTGTAGCAAGAACCCAGGAAAACCGATTGTGACGTTTCACCATGCATCTCCGCTTCGCAAGAACGACTCGTATCAAGACTAACCCGACATCAGCCGCGATCCTATTTCCCTACCGGCGATTATACGGCTTCCGGCCGCCGTCGTCAACGCCGGGCAGCTGCCATGAGCCGTGGTGCCCTCACACGGCACTTCACCAGCAGGGATTTCGCCTTGACCGCGGAGAAGGCAGCGTGACACAATGTACATGCCGTCATGACGGTATGGTGGAGAAGCTGGGGGGGAGCGAGAATGCGCACTTCCGCCTGCACGCGCTTGAGTCCGCGCGGAATGACTGTCATACGGCAGAAATGGCCACACGGTGGTGTCACAGGGAAATCATATACACGCCAGTTCGCGCGAGAAGAGAGAGTTGAGGTCTCTCATGAGAACAATGAGCAGGTGGTTATCAGCGGTTGGTGTCTATCTGATGATAACGTGCATCCTGCCGGTCGCCGGAACCGCCTACGGGTCGCCGGCTCAGGACGCACAACAAGTCCTGGCGGGGGCAGGTGTGAAAGGCGGCCTGGCGGTGCACGTCGGCTGTGGCGACGGAACGCTGACCGCCGCGTTGCACGCGAACGACAGCTATCTCGTGCACGGTCTGGACGCCGATCCGGCGAATGTGCAGAAAGCCCGCAAATATATCAGGTCGGTCGGCACGTACGGGCCGGTATCTGTCGAGCGGCTGACAGGCGAGCGTCTCCCCTATATCGACAACCTTGTGAACCTCGTCGTGTCGGAGAATCTGAACGGGATTGGCATGGACGAGGTGATGCGGGTACTGTGTCCGGAAGGCGTGGCGTACATCAAACGGGATGGCACGTGGACGAAGACGGTTAAACCGCGCCCTGACGAAATCGACGAATGGACACATTACCTGCACGACGCGAGCGGCAACGCCGTGGCACACGACACGGTCGTCGGCCCGCCTCGCCATCTCCAGTGGGTTGGCAGCCCGCGGTGGGCACGTCATCACGACCATATGGCCAGTATGAGCGCGCTTGTATCAACCGGCGGGCGGATATTTTACATCATGGATGAAGGACCGACCTCGTCGATCCAGTTGCCGCCGAAGTGGACCGTGATCGCGCGCGACGCCTTTAACGGGACGGTACTGTGGAAGCGACCGATCCCGTCCTGGAACACCCACCTGTGGCCTCTCAAGAGCGGCCCGGCACAAGTGCCGCGCCGGCTGGTCGCAATCGGTGACACGGTGTACGTTACGCTCGGACTGGACGCTCCGGTGACGGCGCTTGACGGGGCGACCGGCAAGCTCATCCGGACGTACGAGGAGACAGAGACTACCGAGGAGATCATTGCGTCGGACGGCGTGCTCTTCCTGATGGTCAAGGACTCTGGGGTAAGGT
>Ga0180433_10004127_pt1 | contig 20620 bp, 14 predicted proteins | sample SS_ome_8_FD_132980 | JGI IMG/M metagenome (GOLD analysis project Ga0180433, IMG submission 132980) | Hypersaline lake sediment archaeal communities from the Salton Sea, California, USA - SS_1_D_1 metaG | ecosystem: Environmental > Aquatic > Non-marine Saline and Alkaline > Hypersaline >... | reverse complement strand
GACGACTTCAATGCCTTCAACCTCAACCGGGACTTGTGGACGGTTATCGATCCGCTTGGCGACGCGACATTCCTGATGGTGGGAACCAATACGCCGAACGCACAACTCGAAATCACTATTCCAGGCGGGACGGCCCATACCATCTCAACGGATGGCATCAACGCGCCGAGAATCATGCAACCTGCGATGGATACCGACTTCGGACTCGAAGTCAAGTTCGAGTCAGCCATCACTTTGCGTTATCAGCAACAAGGTGTTGTGATCGTCCAGGATGATGACACGTTCCTTCGACTCGATTTCTATAGTACCAACACCGACAAGTACCTATTCATCGGGATTTTCGACAACGGCACCATGACCGTTATCAAGAACATGCAGATTTCGCCTTTCTCACCTTGGCACATGAGCATCAATCGCGTGGGTGACCAATGGTCGGTTTCTTATTCGTTTAATGGCACCGACTGGGCTCTAGCCGCCGACTTCACATACTCGATGACGGTCACATCGCTTGGGCCTTTTATCGCCAATGACGGCTCACCTGCGCCCGCCTTCACCGGGCTCATCGACTACTTCTTCAACGCGGAAGCTCCCATTGAGCCGGAAGATGGTACAATCGTGCAAGACACGACACCGCCTTTCTTGATGGATATTGATACCTCGGTTAACGAAGATACCGTGATTCTCACTTGGAAAACCGATGAGCTTGCCGATTCTCTTGTCGAATACGGAACAACAACCAGTTACGAAGCGGGATCGGTCTTTGATGACACCCTTGTCTTTGATCACACGATCGCTGTCACCGGCCTACAAGCGGAAACGGTTTACAACTTCCGTATCACCTCACAAGACGCAAGCACCAACGCATCCCAGTCCGACAATCTGGTTGTATCGACGGGCTCGCTCAATACCGGACCCACCGTCGATGCGTGGTACGGCACCACACAGGAATTTGGCCACATGGGTATGCCACAACCTTGGGTCAATATCCTTGGCAATGTCTCTGATCCCGACGGCGTGGTGTCTCTGAGCTACGCACTCAACGGCGGACCGCAATGGTCGCTGAGCATCGGCCCTAACGACCGCAGGCTCGCGTCACCTGGCGATTTCAATGTCGACCTCTCATTTGATGAACTTCTGCCTGGCCCCAACCAGCTCCATATCACGGCGATCGACGGGATCGGTAAACAAAGTGTAACAGAGATAACTGTCATCGACTCCAGCAACGCTGTCTGGCCGTTACCCTGCTACGTCGACTGGACAACCGTGTCCAATATCAATCATGTGGCACAGGTAGTGGACGGCCTTTGGAATATTGAGGATGGAACCGTGCGACCGGCTGTCCTCGACTACGATCGCCTCATCGGCGTTGGTGATTTGCTCTGGCAAGACTACGAAGTCACGGTCCCCATTACGGCTCATCAGATTGATCCAGGCGGCTATGCAGCACCAAGCTATGGCCCCGCCGTCGGACTCCTCCTCCGGTGGCCTGGCCACTCGGATGATGGGGGTCAGCCGATGCAAGGTGTTTACCCGCTCGGTGCCATCGGGATTTTCCGCTGGACCACCACGGTCGAAAACTATCAGATCTTTGGGAATGGTGGTGGAATCCTAGCCTCGGGTCCGACTTCTGATGTGCTCAAGTTTGGGGTCCTCTACATGTGGAAAATGCGTGTTGAAACGCAATCGCCATACGTCATCTACAAGCTCAAAGTCTGGGAAGCCAGCGAGCCGGAACCGTACGAATGGAAACTTACCGGTAAACAAGCGACATGGGATGACCCCGGAAGTGGATCACTGCTACTGCTGGCCCACCATGTAGACGCGAATTTCGGCAATGTCACGGTCACGCCACCGCCGTTCGACGATGGCAGCCCCGTGATCTTTAGCAACATTCAAGCTGTTCCCAACGACTCCGGTGCTTTGATAAGTTGGACCACCAATATCCCAACAACGAGTCAGATCGACTATGGAACAACGACCGACTACGAACTCGGTACGGTTGAAGATTCCACGCTCATGACGAACCATTTCGTCCAACTGACAGGACTTGCCCCCGGCACACTCCACCACTATCGCATTACCTCCGTCGCTCACAACGGTATCGGCGATAGAACGGATGACCTTACCTTTACGACAACCGTAAACTGTGACGTTGACACTGACGAAGATGGCGTCAATGATTGCGATGATGACTGCCCCACGGACCCGTACAAGATCGAACCTGGCTTGTGTGGCTGCGGCGTGGCGGATCTCGATTCCGATGGCGACGGGCTTCTTGACTGCGGCGTGCTCGATTACACGAATTGGCTTGACACGGGCGCAGGCAACAGCCTCGTCCCCAATGATAGCCTCTTCAGCACCTTTAATATCAGCGACAACGAAGTCTTTGGTACGACCTCGACGTTGACGAACATTCACTCCCATTATAGAGGGATGGCGAGCACGCCCTGGTCTGCATCCACCTACGAATACACGGGACGCCTCATGATCACCGACCCGACCGCTGGGATCGGCTTGACGTTCCTGTCAGACTACCCCAACTCTGATTCGTACTATCGCCTGCGACGTTACGGCAATACGTCGTTCCACATCTCCCCTCACCCCGATGACGTGGTGACCATAAGTAGCGGAACGATTGACACGAGTGTGACGCCCTCGGCGAATGTTTGGTACCGTTTTCGAATTCAAGTAGAGGACACCGCCCTGCAAACAAACATAAAAGCCAAAGTATGGGCGGCGACAGGTACCGAGCCGGTAAATTGGCAAGTGAATTGCTACGACGCTCACAGCAATCGCCTGAGAACAGGCACCGTCGGCATTTGGTCCATGGGAGCAGGTGCGAAATATCTGGACGACTTACAGGTGACTATGCCTTGAATGTTCAACAAAACACACGAGCGATGCCTCCCCCTTCGACTCAATGTATACGCTCCTTATCGCCACAAACCTAGGCCCGGAGCTCTCCCTTCCTGTATTGCATCGGGCTTGTGAGATCACAAAGACAATCATGCCCACGATGGGGTCCCATGTCACGTCCACAGTGGAATATATTCCGGAATTACAGGGGGGCTATTTCTGTACGAAACCCCAACCTTCACGGCCACAGTCGCTCATCACAACATACCGCGATGATCGTCACTTATTTTTGGTCTTCGGCGAAATCTATGACCCAGGCGTTCACAATACCGCAGCCCAATGTGTCCATGAATCGTGGCAGGCAGGACATGTTGAAGCCGTTCGACGGCTTAACGGTTCCTTCTCCGCGATCATCGCCGACCTGATTGAACCGCACATCTACATTGTCTGTGACCTCTTCGGGAGACGCTCTCTTCGGTATTTTCAAACGAACACCACGTTGCTGGCCTCCACCCATGATCTTCCGATTGTGGCCACCGGCTTGTGCCCTATTGATCACGATTTACACTCTGCGTGCTCGATTGTGGCCTGCGACTGGTCGCTCGAAGGACGCAGTCTTGTCCGCCAAATCAAGGTCTGCAACCCAAGAGCCTATCTGCAATGGAATGGTCATGCCGCAAAAGAAATAGTGCATCCCGTCCTTGCGGTTGACGATCGCATTGAACACGACAATCACAAATCATGCCGGCGACATGTTGACGGTATGATCGAGCACATGAAGTGCCGTACCCGTCGCATGTGTAGCGGTGTACCGAAGATCCGAATTGAGTTAACCGCTGGACTTGATAGTCGAGCGGTGCTTGGCATCGTGTTATCCACCGTCGATCCCGAAAAGATCACTGCCTATACCGCAGGAGACCTACATGACCTGGATGTACGCGTCGCACAACGTATTGCGTACGAATACTGCATCCCTCATGAACGTTGGCTGCCGGCTGCCCCCTCCCCCGAGGTCTTCTTGGAAAACTGTGCAGCGTTGGCGTTCTTCACGAACGGTGACACCAACAGCAAACGGGCCATTGGCGATCGCATCACCTATAACTACCAGGAAAATCTCCAGTTGGGTGGAGGCGGTGGAGGCCTTTTTCGTGGGGCATACTACCCGCGATTCAAAAATTGGAAGCTTCAGCAACTGACGGCGATCGATGCCTTCAACGTCCTGCAACAAAAGCTGCCGCGAATCACCACGCTTCCTTGGAAGGACCAACTACTCAGCCAACAACTCCTGGAACACCTTTCAGGCATCGTCATGGAGTATGCTCAACTTACACACGATGGTCATGATATCCTCGATATGTTCTCGCTTTTTGAGCGTTTTGGACGTTGGGCTCTCGGCACACGCATGCCCAATGAAGAACACCGATATTTTCTCTACGAAAGTGCCGACCTCATCACGCATGCGTATCAGTTACCTGCTCCGATCGCCTATCACTGCCCCTTACAAGAGACAATCATCAAAAGACTACTGGGTCGATCTTACTGGATACCCATTAACGGATTTCGAGTCATTCCCCTCGAAAGCATTCCCGGCGGTCGCCGAGCACTCCGTTACGGTAGAGCCTTAAACAAACTGGCAAGACGATGTTTCTCGACGTTGCGAACTCAACCACCAGAGCCGCTCGGACGAAGCCTTGAGCGAATCCAGGCCGAACTGCTTGCCGGCCCACTTGGCGCATTGACGCATGACATATTGATGTCTGAAGGCAGTTTCGGGCTCGAAATGTTTGGGAAAGACCACCTCGAAGAGATGATCGAATCGCATCGGAAAGGTTTAGTAAACCAACTTCAGCCGCTGGGTTTTCTGATCACGCTCGAACAATGGAAATCACAAATACGCGAAGCAAGAACGATGGCGGTGCGTTTAGGGCAACCCCATGCATCCAATGCACTTCAGGCGTAAACGTAGGACTTAGAAGCAACGATGAGCGATAAGAGCCCACATGTATCGATCGGCATGCCTGTTTACAACGGCGAAAAATACGTTGCCTATGCCATTGAGTCCTTGCTTCAACAAGCGTTTGAGGATTTTGAGCTGATCATCTCAGACAACGCTTCAACCGACAGAACCGAGAACATCTGCCGACATTTCGCGCAACGCGACAGGCGAATCCGTTACTACCGCAACCGCAAAAACCTCGGAGCAGCCGCCAACTATAATCGTGTCTTTCGACTGTCCACGGCACGCTACTTCAAGTGGGCTCCGCATGACGACATCTGTGCACCGACCTACTTGAAACGGTGCGTGGACGTTCTTGATCGTACGCCGCATCGTGTCGTTCTTTGCTATCCGAGGACGCTCTTGATCCAAAAAGACGGCACGCCTCTTCGCGAACACCACGACAATCTCGACATCCGTTTCGAACAGCCTAGCGAACGCCTTCGCCATCTTCTGTGGAACTCCGGCTTGTGTCATGCCGTCGTGGGGCTCATCCGAACTGACGCACTTCGGACCACGCGACTCATCGGTCATTACCCAGGAGCGGACAATACACTTCTGGCTGAACTTGTCCTTCAAGGTGAATTCTGGGAAATCCCCGAACCTCTCTTTCGCCGACGCGTGCACGAGACATCGTCCCTGCACGCCAATCCAAGCTCCGAGAAGGTCGCGGAATGGTTCGACCCCAAAAACCGACAACGGGTCGCACTACCAACCACGCAACGCCTCGTCGAACATCTCCGGGCGGTTCACCAATCATCGCTCAGCCAACAGGACAAGATCAAATGTTACGCGGTCTTGTGGCAAGCCCGATTTCAGAGGCGTTGGGACGGGTGTTCCTTGCAGAGGGAAATTTTCCGAGCCGCAAGAAAAACAACGTGGGATCGCTACTCGCTGGAGGCGGTTCGGCATTCGACCGGCACATACTTGCCGCACCGCATATGGGCGTTCCTCTCGGGACTCAAACACCTGGATCACAATCGCTTGGCTCTCGCGCTCTCCCCGCTATCGCCAATGACAAAAGAGGCACTCTTGAGCTTCGTCGCCAACTGCCTGAGCGAACGTTCCGATTTCCGTGCTCAACAACTCCTCTCCGAGTGGCTCCATACTCCCTGCGAGGAATACCAACGTGCTGCATCGAAGGCGTTGGCCGGTCAACGCACGCAATAGATTCAGTCCTTGCCAAGTACAAGCATACCCTGGACGTTCTTTTTGCTGTAGACATCAGAGTGGATATCTCAAATGGAAGTCTCCGTTATTATCCCGGTTTACAATGCTTCACGCTTTGTTGCTTCAGCTGTTGAATCAGCACTCTTTCAGCCGGAGACCCAGCAAATTATCTTGATCGAAGACGGATCGTCGGATCATTCACTGGCGATCTGTCAGCGTTTGGCTAAACAGTACACCAAAGTCGATTTACTCTGTCATCCGCATGGCCAAAACCGCGGGCCGGCAGCCAGTCGAAACCTTGGCCTCCGTGCCGTCCGTTGCGAATACACCGCCTTCCTCGATGCGGATGATTATTATTTGCCAGACCGATTCCGAACTGCTCGGCAACTGTTCGACCAGGGCCCCAACATCGACGGTGTCTACGAAGCCGTCGGGACAACGTTTACAAACAAGGCGGCGACGCAATGGTATCGCGATCAGAACCGCCCCGCGCTCACGACTGTTATCAAGCCGGTAGAGCCCGAACAACTCTTAAACACGCTCCTCACACCTCACAACGGCCACTTTTGTACGGATGGGATTGTCGTCAGGACACAACTCTTCCAGAAAACAGGCGAATTCGACGAGTCATTGCGCATGTGTGAAGATTCCGCGATGTGGATCAAAATGTCGGCTGTCGGCCGACTCGTCGCCGGCGCCATCACGGAACCCGTCAGCATGCGCCGTATCCATGCGGCCAACACCATCTATGAAAAACGCGACCATAACAAGTCGTACGCAGCCCTGATGGCACGGTCGCTCGTGAAATGGGGTCGCCGCCAACGTTTGCCACAACGACAATCGATACTCCTGGTGGATGCGCTCCTACGATTCAAACTGGCCACGATCGACGGTCATACAAATTACCTTGATCGCAAAAGCCGAGAATTGTGTTGCCTGGCCGGTTTTCCTCTATGCCATCCATGTGCGATCCGGAGTCGATATTACTGGCACGTTGTAGACTACACGCTCGGTTTACGACGACTCAAAACAACCTTACGCCGTCCTCTCACATCGAAACGAACAAGGACACGCTGGCCTCAAAAACATACGGACGCCGTCATTGAGCCTAACAAAGGAGTTCACTCCGCATGAACAGCGCAGCCGAACCATTGCGCGAACTCTGGTACTATCGTGAGTTGTTCTATTTCATGGTCTGGCGCGACATCAAGGTGCGTTATAAGCAATCGTTGCTCGGCGTCCTATGGGCCATTATTCAGCCGTTCGGCACCATGCTGGTCTTCACCCTCTTCTTCCATGGTTTCGCCAAAATACCTAGTGACGATGTGCCTTATCCTATTTTTTCGTACAGTGCGCTACTGCCATGGACGTACTTCTCTGCATCCATTACACAGATCGGAAATAGCCTGGTCAGCAACAAACACCTGATCACGAAAGTCTACTTTCCCCGCGTAACCATACCGGCAGCAGGCGCCATTCGAGGCCTTGTCGATTTCGCGATAGCTGCGATCATCCTCTTAGGCATGATGATCTATTACGATTTCACACCCGGCTGGAAATTGCTACTTTGGCCGGTACTGCTCATCCCTTTGGTAACACTTGCTCTGGGCGTCGGCATGTTGTTTGCCGCCCTTAATGTCAGGTACCGCGACGTTCAACACGTACTGCCATTCGTCATCCAGTTGTGGCTCTTTATGACACCGATTATTTACCCGACCACCATGGTTCCACAGCGTTGGCGTGGCCTGCTTGCCCTCAACCCCCTCACGGGGATCATTGAAGCCTTTCGAGCATGCGTCCTGCCCAATCGGCACATTGACACATCGATGCTCGGAACCTCTCTTGCCGTGACACTCGTCATCTTCTTAATCAGTGCGTTGTACTTCAAGTGGACTGCTCGCAGTTTTGCGGACATTGTATAGCCCAATCGAGAACTCACATGGCAACCGCGATTAGCGCCGACAACATCTCCAAACAGTATCGCCTTGGCGAATTGCACCGGAGTCTGTCGCTACGTGAAGCGTTGACAAATGTCGCAAGACGTCTTGTCACACGACAACGCTCGCACATTGAGACCATCTGGGCCTTGAAGGACATCTCCTTCACTATCCAAGAAGGCGAAGTGGTAGGCATTATTGGCCGAAACGGCGCTGGCAAAAGTACGCTACTCAAAGTGCTCTCGAAAATCACGTATCCGACGTCAGGACGAATGCGCGTTCGTGGCCGGGTCGCCTCACTGCTCGAGGTCGGTACCGGTTTTCACGATGAACTCACCGGTCGCGAGAACATTCTCCTCAACGGCTCCATCTTAGGCATGAAGAAAAGGGAAATCGAAGCGAAACTCGACTCCATCGTCGAATTCGCGGACGTCGAGCAGTTTCTCGATACGCCGGTCAAGCGTTATTCATCTGGTATGCGTTTACGTCTCGGATTCGCGGTGGCCGCTCACCTCGAGCCCGATGCCCTTCTTGTCGACGAGGTGTTAGCCGTCGGCGATGCTGGTTTCCAGAAGAAGTGCTTGGGGGCAATGGGTAATTTGCACACGAGCGGACGAACCGTTTTGTTCGTCTCACATAATCTTGCCGCCGTCGAAAACCTTTGCCCCCGTGTCTTGTGGATCGACAAAGGACGAATCAGGGCCGATGGCGATTCACGCTCCGTCATTCAATCGTATCTTTCAACGTTTGCTGAATCACAAGGCGCTGGCACCGACCTTCGTACCGTCGAACACCGTAAAGGCTCAGGCGATATTCGATGCACGCGTATGGAACTCCTCGGCAGGGACGGCAAGCCACTCCCCGTCGTCCGAAGTGGCGACGAACTCGTCATACGACTTCACTATCAGGCTTTTCGACGGATTCAAGAACCACACTTCGGCATCGAAGTCTATACGAACATGGGCACGCTGATTACGTCGATCAACACCTGGACAACCGGCTTCAACATCGCTTCTCTTCATCCGGGCGAGGGGCATATCGATGCCCATGTCAATTCGCTCAATCTGAACCCGGATCGTTACTACCTATCCCTGTGGCTAGCAAGCGTGGGGCCACGATACTACGATCAACTCGACCACTGCACCGCCCTTGATGTTGAACCTGCCGACGTCAACCGATCAGGACGCTCAATGACCAAGTCGTTTGGTATTGTTTTCCTGCCCTGCCATTGGCGACACAATGGCTACAAGGACGTTCACACTTCATCTGCCGCCTCTGATCTGTTGATCAACCCATAAGGTACCGCGAGGGACCATCGTCGTATTCAACAAAAGCAGCCGGATGTCTGAAACATCCCATTGGTTGCGAAAACTTACTGCCATGCCCACTACATCAATCGACAACAATACGTCCACGACAAGAAGTGGACACCTATTCAAACACTCCAGCATTCCGGCCACTGCCGGGCGAGATAGCGAGCGAACCATCGCCAAAGAGACGCTATCCGTCGCTTTCGTCAGTCCCGGCTGGCCGCAGGAGTGTTTCCACAACGGTATCGTCACCTATACCGCCTGCATGCGGGCCGCCCTAAAAAACCAAGGCCATCGCGTCTTTGTCCTGACAGATGACGTCGCGTCGGAAACATGTGACACCGATATCGTGCGATTGCCGGTGAACACATGGACCTCGCGTCCCTTGCCTCGTATCACGGGTAAGATCGCCCGACGAATAGCCCCCACTTGGTGGCGATCCAAGGTTGTTACTTCATTACTGAATCAAGCGGTGGACGCTCTCGCGCGAGAGGCCGGTCTGCAACTGTTGCAGCAAGAAGAAGCTTTTGGCTGGGCCTATCACGTCGCCAAGCGAAGCCCTGTGCCCGTTGTCGTGCGCACACACGGCCCTTGGTTCATCGTTGGTCGAGCCTTAGGTGTCACCCAAGATGCAAACTTCTACCGCCGCATTCGTAACGAACGGCTCGCACTGAGACAAGCGGAAGCCGTGAGTGCACCCTCGCACGATGTTCTCGAGCGAGTTCGCACTTACTATGACCTCGAACTTCCCCGTGCCGAAGTCATACCGAACCCAATCACGCCAGCCCGTGCTGACCAATGCTGGCGTCTGGATCGCTGTGATCCCCATCGAGTCCTTTTCGTTGGGCGATTTGATCGCTGTAAAGGCGGTGACGTGATCATCAGAGCGATCGCAAAGGTGATGCGGACTTACCCCAGCGTTCGACTGACCTTCGTGGGACCGGACAAAGGTTTGCGCAATGGCTCAAAACAGCCCTGTACCCTCGGACACTTTATCGAAAAAGAACTACCTGAACCCGCGCTCCAACGCCATATTGAGTGTTTGGACCGCCTGCCCAGCTCGGAAATCCACCAACTGCGACAACGTTGTTTTCTAAACGTGGTTTCCTCTCGTTACGAAACATTCGGAAACACCGCCCTGGAAGCCATGTCGCTTGGATGCCCGCTTATCGTATCACACGTGGGTGGATTGGCTGAGATGGTTCAGCACGAACGTAACGGATTGCTCGCTCGGCCCGGCGACCCGGAGGACTTGGCGAACCAGATTCTAAGATTACTTCAGAATCGAGCACTGGCCGTACAACTCGGTCAGCAAGCCGCCGTCGATGCCAAAAAGCGTCATCACCCCGACCTCATCGCCCAACGGACTTTGGACTTCTACCGACGCGTCATCCGGCAAAACCCAAGAGGAGCACGCAGCTCGCAAAACGCTGCATCCCACGCATGAGCATCATGGTTCCTATAGCCTTGTTCGGCTGGATTCCCGTCATCCTCCTTGTTTTTGCATCATTTCCGCCACGTCGTGCGATGATTTTTTGTTTCGTATTTGGATGGCTGTTTCTACCGCCGGCCGGATACGAAATCCCCGGCTTCCCTGACTACACCAAAGTGACAGCAACAACGTTTGGTGTCTTGTTAGCAATCATCCTATTCGACTGGCAACAGTTACTGTCCATCCGTTGCCGACTATTCGACATGCCCATGATCTGTTGGTGCTTGTGTCCATTCGCATCCTCAATCAGTAACGGACTCGGAGTTTACGACGGTTTGTCAGCCATTTTCGAGCAAACCAGCAAATGGGGATTGCCCTACCTCATTGGCCGAGTCTACCTACGGAACCTGAACGATTTTCGCGAGGTCGCGATCATCCTTTTCCTCGGCGGCTTGGTCTACACGCCGTTCTGCCTCTGGGAAATACGCATGAGCCCGCAACTGGGTCGGTATCTCTACGGCATCGGTGGCGTTGGTATCGAATATTTCAATGAGTTCGGCAAATGGGGGTCGCGACCGCGCGTGTTCATGGGGAACGCGCTCATTGTAGGCACATTCATGACTGCCGCGTCGCTTATGGGTATCTGGCTCTGGAAAACACGCTGCCTTACATCGCTGTGGGGACTTTCCGCTGCCTCGTTGACACTCCTTCTCCTTATAACAACGCTTCTCTGTAAGAATCTTGGCGCCCTTGCCCTTCTTGCTCTCGGAACGGCGGCCCTTTTTTCGACGAAACGGCTTCATTCATCCGTTGTGATTTATCTTCTCATCCTGGCATCTCCGCTTTACATGTCGCTCCGCATAACGGGAAAGTGGTCAGCAACGCCGCTTGTCAATACTGCGGCCATCATCCATGAACAACGGGCCAGTTCCCTTCAGTTTCGACTGAATAATGAAGATCTTCTGGCCGCCAAGGCGCTTCAACGCCCCGTATTTGGCTGGGGAAGATGGGGACGAGCGCGCGTCTATCGCGAAGACGGTAAAGATATTTCCGTCACGGATGGGTTGTGGGTAATCGCACTGGGAAACACAGGCGTTGTGGGCCTTGTCACTTTGACGATGGCGATGTTGTTACCCCCCGTGATGTTCCTTCGACGGTACCCCGCCCGGACATGGGTTCACCCGGCCATTGCACCGGCGGCAGCATTGGCTGTATTGGTCACGCTCTACATGATCGACAATCTGTTCAATGACATGCTCAATCCGATTTATGTGGTGACTGCCGGCGGACTGGCGCGATTGGCTACCGCGCAAACAACATCCTGCGTTATACGGCAATCCCAACAAGGCTGGGTACCACAACCTACCGCAAATCTGACCTTTCCCATGGATCCACGATGCCAAGGTCAGATGACGCAATAACATTCCCCTGCCATACGTCCCGCAGGTGTCGCAAGATGCACTAAACCGCGACCTGAAGAAGTAGGAACTCGACAAAAGAGGAGTCCAATCATGACGGGCAAGATGAACGTGCTCGTAACGGGTGGTGCCGGCTATGTAGGATGCCGGTTGGTCCCAGCGCTTCTTGACGCCGGCTACCGTGTACGCGTGTTAGACAAGCTGCAGTTCGGCGCGGACGGACTGGAGTCGTGTCGTGATCGCATTGAACTGGTTGTTGCCGACATCAAAACGGTTGGCAGCGAAGTCATGAAAGATATGGATGCGGTTATCCACCTGGCCGGCATTTCCAATGACCCGACCGCTGAGTACAACCCCGAAGCGAACAAATCGATCAACACGGACGGCACCATTCGCATGGGCACCCTCGCCAAGAAGCAAGGCGTCAACCGATTCGTTTTGGCCTCATCTTGCTCCATTTACTATTCCCATTCGCCTAACGGAGAAATGCGCACGGAGACCTATCCCGCCAACCCACAAGCGCCTTACTCCTGGTCGAAAAGACAAGCGGAAATCGGCCTGCTCGCCCTGGCGAATGAGCATTTCTGCCCCGTTGCCCTTCGAAAAGGTACCATCTACGGCCAATCGCCACGAATGCGATACGACCTTGTCGCCAACGCGTTCACCCGTGATGCATTTGACAAACGATGCCTGACCTTGCACGCCGGCGGACGCATGTGGCGCCCTATGCTCCATATCGATGACGCAGTCGATGCCTACATCGCAGCAATAAATGCCCCCGAAGAGGTCGTACGCGGACAGATCTTTAATGTGCTATCCGCTAATTACCAAGTCGTGAAACTCGCGCATGAAGTGCGGCGAGCGCTTGAAGGCCAAAAGGGAATACGCCTCGACTTGCGTATCCAAGAGGTGGGTGTATCACGAAGCTACAAGGTCGATGGCCGAAAATTCAGCCGCCACGTCGCATTCGATCCCCATCATCACATCGGCGAAGCGGCAAGCGAAATGTGGGACGAGCTTGAAAAGGGTATCGATATCAACAAACCCATTTACTACAACATCCGCTGGTTCGAGCTTCTGTGCGAAATGGAAACGCGATTACGCGCCATGGGTGGATCCGCATTCTGAAACCAGGGAGACCCTACGGATGAAATATGCTGTCATCGGATCAGCCGGGCAGGTGGGTCAGGAATTCAACAAAGTCCTACCGCCCCAAGATGTGATTCTATTAACGCGCGAGAACATCGACGTTACCGACGCGGACTCTGTCCATGATTGCTTCGAAGGATTGGACTGCGACGTCATCATGAATCTTGCTGCCTTTCACGATGTGAACGGTTGCGAAACCGACCCCAACAAAGCTTTTCAAGTCAATGCTGCCGGGGCGTGGCATGTCACACAAAATGCCAAACGTAACGGATGTAAAGTCGTCTATTTCAGTTCTGACTATGTATTCGGCCTTGATGGGCATACCCAGTTACCTTATGTGGAAAGCGATCCGGTCGGACCTTTAAATGTGTACGGCGCGAGCAAAGTCGCCGGGGAGCACCTTGTCCGTGCCACGACGAAGGATCATCTCATCGTGCGGACCAGCAGTCTCTTTGGAGCCGTGACGAGCAAGAAAGGCTGGACATTTCCTAGCATGATCCTTCGTCGTGCGCGGGCTAACGAGCCATTGAAAGTGGTCAACGACCAATACATGTCGCCTACATACACGCTCGATTTGGTACGGACGGTCATCCATCTCGTCGAGGCAGGTGCTACCGGAACGGTTCATGTCACAAATGAGGGCGGCTGCACCTGGTTTGAACTCGCATGCAGAACCCTGGTAGCGGCGGGCATCGATTACCCTATCGAACCCGTGCACTCCGATGCGTTTCCGTCCAAAGCCCGTCGGCCAACTTACTCGCGTATGGACAGCGAACAACTCGAATCATGGGGCGTCCCGGAATTACGTACCTGGAAAGACGCACTGCATGCCTATCTTGCCGAAATAGGCGAAGTCAAATCGCCCAACAGGGTCCCTTCTTCCTTTTAGCCGTAACACAAATACGTAAAAACCAAGGAGGTCTCATGAACATTCACGATGTGCAACAAATCTTCTTAAGCGTACACGAGGACGACCGCGGTTATCTTTTCGAAGTGATCCATGACAGTGATCCGTTCGTGACACGCTTCGGACAGGTCTACATGGTCGGCGACCGGATCGAACGAATTGTACGGGCGTACCACAAACACAATGAACTTCACGACTGGTTCTGCATCGTCCACGGCTCAGCCAAATTCGTCCTGGTCGATGATCGCGAGGAAAGCCCCACCTATCGAAAAATCGACCTTCTCGTCGGCAGCGATCGGAAACCAAGCTTGATCGTCGTCCCCCCCGGCATCTACCACGGCTGGATGAGCCTGGAACCCGACACATTGATGTGCAGCACAGCCAGCCACGAATACAACCCCGACAACCCAGACGAAAAACGAATTCCGCCGGACGCGTTCGATAAGCTCATCGGCCACAATCCCTGGCAAATCATTGCGAAATAAACGTTACGCCTCACTGTCGCATGGAGCCTGTCCATGGCTGATCTGTCAATCATCATCGTCAACTACAATAACTTTGACGTACTCAAGCGGTGTCTACCATCATTGATGCCGGCCCTGGAAAAAATCGACACCGAGATTCTGCTGAGCGACAACGGCAGTACGGACGGCTCGCTTGATTGGGTACGGCAAGCATTCCCGGACATCCGCATCTTGGCGAATGAACGTAACCTCGGGTTTGCCGAAGCCAACAACCGTGCGTTGGCTCACGTCCATGGGCGATACATTCTCCTGCTCAATCCCGATACGATACTCAACCGCGACTCCATCCGCCCCATGTTCACGTTTTTGGAACATCACCCACAAACCGGTGCGGTCGGCTGTACACTGACAAACCCGGACGGAACGCGTCAAATATCCGCCCGATCTTTTCCAACGTTACTCACGTATTTCCTCCACTTTTCAGGCCTTGCCTGGCGTTATCCACACAGCCGTTTCTTCGGACGTTTCAACATGACCTACTGGGATGGCACAACCGCCCGACCGGTTGACTGGGTATGCGGCGCATCCCTCATGTTCAGAAGCGAAATCATCAAACGTATCGGCGGCCTGGACCCCTACTTCTTTCTCACTTATGACGAAGTGGACTTTTGTCGCCGAATCAAAGATGCGGGCTACGAAATCTGGTACACGCCAGACGCACACATCGTCCATCTGGAAGGCCAAAGTGAACCCCAGTCGAATCTGAGACCGGAAGCGCGCCTAAAATACCTGACCGTCGAACGCAATAGCCGGGTGCGTTATTTCGTCAAGCAGCATGGCATACTCTACGCAACACTCGTTGAGCTATTGCACCTGCTGATGAACGCAACCCTGTGGATCAAAGCAAAACTGTTGGGAACAAACCAGCCGCCCATACGAACGATGGAAAAGGGTTTGCTGCTGCGTCTTTATTGGCGTACCGCCCTTCGCATCCCACGTGCTTGTTGGAAAACCCTTACCCGCACGAACTGCAACACACCCAAGCGGCAGGGTTCGACGGTCTTTGTCAATCCCTACCTTGCCGACATGTAATCGGCCTTGATCCAAAAGTCCCTATGGCCACAACATCGACATACAGAACCACTCCACCAGCGACGCATCCGCGGTGCGATGTTGATGATGCTACTTCGCGCGCAGTCCCGCCCGCAAAGACATTGGCTGCCGGCGTGGTCATCATCGGACGTAACGAAGGTACCCGTCTTCAACAATGCTTCAGCTCCGTCATCCATTGCGGGCTTCCCATCGTTTACGTCGATTCTGGGTCAACCGATAACAGCGTTGCACTCGCACACGATTTGGCGATCGATACAATCGAACTGAGCGCATCCACACAGTTCAGCGCAGCCCGTGCAAGAAATGCGGGCTTGGCGCATCTCCTTTACGATCACCCACACATCGAAGCCGTTCAATTCCTCGATGGTGACAGTACCATCAGCGAAAACTGGCTCGAACGTGCCCGTACTTTCCTGACAACAAGGCCCGAGATCGCTGCGGTGTGCGGCCGAATACGTGAACAACACCGCGATGCTTCAATCTACAACCAACTCTGTGAGCTGGAATGGCATAGTCCGATGGGCCAAGTACCCTACTGCGGCGGCATTGCGATGATACGTGTCGATGCGTTGAAGCAGGTGGAAGGTTTCAATCCAACCGTCATTGCCGCTGAGGATACCGAACTCTGTATTCGCCTTCGGCTCGAGGGTTGGAAGATCTGGAATCTTGATACGGACATGGCTTTCCACGATGCTGCCATGACAAGTCCCGTACAATGGTGGACACGCGCGATGCGGGCAGGGCATGCCTTTGCACAAGGTGCTTCGTTACACGGCCAACCCCCCCTTCGTCTTTTCGTTCGCGAGACACGCAGCGCTTGGTTTTGGGGTTTTATTCTCCCGGCCCTAATGCTGGTCCTGGCTTGGCCAACACATGGCGCTAGCATGCTCCTCGCCTCAGGCTACTTATTATTATCGTGTCGCATCTACGCCAGCATGCGTCGCAAGAATCATACCAAGCAAGACGCCCTGCTCTACGCTGCCCACTGTGTCGTAGCGAAGTTCCCTCAGATCATCGGACAATTCAAGTTCCATTTGAACCGCATTCGTGGCCGGCACACCGCAATCATCGAGCACAAGAAACCATAAACGCACCATTCGTACGATCCCCAGAGGCAACATCGACTCCCCAAGCCGCAACAGGTGTAAACACTATGTCGCCAAAGCAAAACGTATACAAAGTAGGCATTGTCGGCGCCGGCTTCATCGCGGACTACCACTTCCAGGCGATCAAACAGATACCCAACACACATCTATCCGCCATCTGTGACACTGATCTATCGCGTGCACAGGCTTTCGCACGCGCCCACGGCATCGCACACAGTTACAACTCGCTGGAGTCCATGCTTGACAATCAAAAGCTTGATGTCGTTCACACCCTCGTTCCACCCGATCATCACTTCCGTGTCGCACAAGCGGCATTGGATGCTGGGGCACACCTGTTTCTCGAAAAACCCATGTGCACGAATCACCGCGATTGCCAGCGATTGGTGGACCGGGCCACGAAAAACAAACGCACCCTGGGCGTCAACCACAACTTCCTCTTCTATCCCGTTTGCGAGCAGCTCAAGAAAGACCTACAGCAAGGCACACTGGGACTCCCGCATGAGATCACCATCGATTGGAACCTGGAGTTGAGCACGGTCACATCAGGGCCTTTTGACTCATGGATGCTTCGCGACCCTGCAAACATCATCCTCGAGATCGGATCACACTCGGTGGCCCATATGCTTCACCTCGTCGGCCCACCCCACGAGGTAACAGCCCGAGCCATGGACCCCGTTGAACTCCCCGGACATCGACGTTTCTATCGCCGGTGGCATGTCTTGGCTCAGTGCGGACGCACCGCCGTCGAGTTACGATTCGCATTTATGCCCGGCTTCCCTGAACGTACGATTCACGTACGAGGCAGCTTGGGAACCGCGACGGTCGACTTCGGACACAACACGTACACGATCCAACGCTATTCGAAGTATCAACAGGACTTTGATTGCTACCACCGTCTGATTCATCGAGCGGGCCGTCTTCGCCGACAAGCCAGATCGAACCTTTTCAACTATGTGCTATCGAAATGCCATCTTTCCAAGCGAGGTAACGCTTTCGCCTACAGTATTGCGCGTAGCGTGCAAACTTTCTATGCTGGACTTCATTATTCACCCGACCCACGTCAAGCCCCGCAGCTCGGCATTGATGTCATCCGTGAATGCACGCGCATCGTCGAACAAGCCCATATTGCACATCCGAAGCCGCCAGCAGAACCGCCCATACGGTCATCCGTGACGACCATGCCCAATGTGCTCGTCCTTGGCGGAACCGGTTTTATTGGGCGCCAGCTGGTCCACCAGCTTCTCGAAGCGAACTATTCGGTACGCATCATGACGCGCAACGCGGGCAATCTTCCATTCGATGCCAACCATCCGCGTCTTCACGTATGCCAAGGTAGTATACTGAATGATGCCGACCTCGAACGTGCGATGGAGGGCATAACCTATGTCTTCCATCTCGCCCGTGCACGAGCCCAAACCTGGCACGGCTACTACGAACACGATGTGCTCGCTACACAACGCGTCGCTCGCTGTTGTCTCAAACACCGCATCAAACGGCTCATCTACACAGGTACGATTGCATCCTACTATACTGGGTGCAAAGCCGGAATCATCACCGAAGACACACCACTCGATACCAAGATCGAGCGACGTGATCACTATTCCCGGGCCAAGGCGATGTCCGAGGCGATCCTCCTGAAAATGCACCAGGAAGAGAACCTCCCCGTCGTGATCTTCAGACCGGGTATCGTGATCGGCAAAGGCGGCAGTCCCTATCATTGGGGTGTCGGCAAGTGGACCGCGGGAGGCGTCTGCCAACTCTGGGGCGATGGACACCATGAATTGCCTTTCGTCCTCGTCGAAGACGTTGCGAAAGCACTGATCGCAGGCATGGACACAGCCGATATCGAAGGTGAAACATTCAACTTAGCCAGTAAGACACAACTTTCAGCACGTGATTATCTCACCGAAATCGAAAAGTACTCCAGGACCCGCCTCCAAGTGATTCAAACATCCATTTGGCGGTTTTATGCCGCTGACATGCTCAAATGGATCGTCAAAGTCCTCGTCAAACATCCGAATCGGCGAAGGCCAACCTTCCGTGATTGGGAATCGCGCACTACGAAAGCCGTCTTTGACTGCTCCAAGGCAAAAGCGATACTCGGATGGCAACCGGTCGAGAACAAAACGAATATCATCACCCAAGGAATTCATCTCCCCATCGACGAAGTACTCGCGTGACATCATCCTGTTAAAAACGCCGCCCGTTAGGAGATCGAAATTGTCGGCAACGTCCGCATTATCAAGAGCGCAAGCCGAGCCAGAAGCAACGTCCGTTTTTGAAAAGACGGAAACGTTTGCGCAGTGGAATGCTGACTACTACGCGCCACGGGCACAACGCTACTACGACCGCGCGATCAAGCGAATGTTGACTTGCCTCGCGGCACAACCGGGTGACTTGATCCTCGATGCCGGATGCGGTCCCGGCGATCATAGCATTCGTGTCGCCAAACAAGGCTATCGGGTACACGCGATCGACATCTCGCGAACCGCCATTACCGAGGCAAAACGACGTGCCCAACGCGAACATCTGGCCAGCAATGTCACTTTTGATTGCGCCGACCTCACCCAACTTCCCTTCGCTGACGCCTCATTTGAGAGCGTGTTTTCGTGGGGGGTCGTGATCCACATCCCACAAATCGAACGTGCTTTAACCGAATTGGTCCGAATCCTGAAACCCGGTGGCAGACTCGCCCTCTACGTAACGAACCATCGTGCGTGGGATTACCGAATTGTAAACGCTACTCGACGCGCTGCAAGACGCCCGCGTGCAAGCTTCACGACAGGCACACTCGGCTCAGGCTGTTGGTACCAGTTACACGAAGAACGCTTGTGGGTCTGGCGATTGGATGTCCACGCCCTTACGCAATATATGGCCACACTTGGCATGCATCGAACCCATCGCCTGGCCGGATCGCTCACCGAGATTCATTGCCGACTCAAAGGCCCGATACGCGACTTGCTCTTGCGAGTCAATAACGTCTGGTACACAACCCGATTGCCCGTTCGTCCATGCGTGACAAACTTACTCGTATTCGAGAAACGCCAATCGGCGCGTGTACGATAGCGAGCTGCGCACTCCAATTTCAATAGCACACAACAAACAACACCTGAAGCATCCATGTCAGACACCGCAACTCAACCCGCCGTTACGAAACGAAAAACGCATGACTTCCCAAGCCAACGGGTTGAAACGCAACCTGAACGCAAGGTCAAGCCGCTCCGTCTCGCGTACCTTACGACACGATACCCAGCCGTCAGCCATACCTTCATCCGCCGTGAACTTATTGAAATCGAACGCAGAGGACACCGCGTACTGCGCCTTTCTATCCGTAAAGCCGATGCCGCCCCCATCGATCCATTCGACCAACAGGAACAAACCCAAACATTTCACTGCTTATCTCAACCCTTGAGGAAGATCCTTGGGGGACTACTCCGCACGCTGGCCACGCGCCCGGCAACCTTTGTCCTAGCCTTACGCATGGCGCTTCAAATGGCCTGGCGGAGTAACCGTGGTCTAATAAGGCATTTGGCCTACCTTGTTGAAGCTGCCTTTTTACTCCAGGTCCTTCGACGTAACAAAGTCGAGCATGTGCATGTCCACTTTGGAACGAACGCAGCAGCCGTCGCACGTCTCATCCGCCGACTTGGCGGCCCAAGCTACAGTTTCACCGTCCACGGCCCGGACGAATTCGATGCGCCCATCTCACTCAACCTACCGAGCAAGATCAACGATGCTGCGTTCGTTGTCGCCATTAGCGAT
>Ga0180433_10004125_pt1 | contig 20624 bp, 18 predicted proteins | sample SS_ome_8_FD_132980 | JGI IMG/M metagenome (GOLD analysis project Ga0180433, IMG submission 132980) | Hypersaline lake sediment archaeal communities from the Salton Sea, California, USA - SS_1_D_1 metaG | ecosystem: Environmental > Aquatic > Non-marine Saline and Alkaline > Hypersaline >... | reverse complement strand
GAGGTGCCTACCGAGTGCTCGAAAATTTTTCCATGGCCGAGAAATTCGATCCAGAAACCGATTTCGACGACCAGGACCTCTGGGCCTTCGCGGTCGGCTACACCGGGCTGGGCCACTATCTCTCCCGCGCCGACAAGCGGGAGGTTCTGATAAAATTGCTCCGGGAACTATGCCAACACTACGCTGGCGTTCTGGGGCAAATATCCTACGGCATCGAAACTTTCGACTCCCCGTTGGTACGCCGCATCCGTTTGCTGGCGGTACCGGTAAGCAACCGGCGTGGAGTGCAGGTTCCAGATGTAGACGGGATGCACGTGGTCGAGGATTCCGGTTACCTTACTTGGACGGACACCGAAACATGGACGGCAATGATAAACGCGATTCTCAAAAGGTTCGTGGTGGCAGCCATACCCGCCGACGAGATTCTACGCCGGATAAAAAAGGGACAGCAGGTGTTGGCCAAGTTTCACCACGGGGAGCCGCCGAGTCCGTACCCGCTTCCCGAAGGCGACGGAATCGATCCGCTGCCTCCGGGCCGCTAGTATGTCCCCAGTGCGGCGGTACCAAGGTGCGTCGGGCGGAGCGGTGCCGCGACTGCTACATGAAAGAGGTACGTAAACCGGTGCTGGAGATACGGCTTTGCGAAGCCTGCGGCGTGCAGATGCAGGTGCGGCGGAGGGGTTCGCGCCGGTTCTGCAGCGCCGAGTGCCGGCGGCTCAAAGAGGAAGGCCATAAAAGCTGGGCGCAGAAGGACCTGCGCCTGTTCAAAGGGAAAAAGGCTAAGGATTATCTGGTTCAACCGACCGATCCGGTGATTCCCGAGGACTAGCGTTGCACCTGGTCTGCAATGTACGCTAGGAGCCTCAGAAGAATGGAGGTTACCATGCGTCGGTTTGAACTAGGCGAAAAACAGAAACACAAGTCCCCAGTGGTGTCCGGGCCGCCGGCGTCGGGCGAGGAAGTTATTCTCCCCATGGGCCTTACGGAGAAAGACCTGCCCTTCCAGGTTCGCATAGGCGAAGCGTTCAACGACACGCCCCTGCGAACGTACGGGACGACGAAATGGCGGGTGGCCTGGTGGCGCGAGGGCATCCAGAATTCGGTGGATGCGGGGTCGGGGCATATCTGGTTGGGGTACGTCCAGACGTCCGAGCAGCTTTACGAGGCGTCTGTCGAGGACGACGGCTCCGGTATGGACCGGGAGGCTTTGCTGGGGCGCTTTTTGGCGTTGGGGGAGACCGGGAAGGGCGGCTACGGCTACGGAGCGACCGGCGGTTTCGGTAAGGCCAAGGAACTGCTGCTGTTGCCTTGGGTGGCGTGGGAAATCCAAAGCGCCAGCCGTGACACCGGCGGCATCCGGATTGTGCGCATCCAGGGACGCGGCACCCAGCACACCGAACCCACCGAGAGCTTTATGGACGCCGCGGAGGCCCGGCGCAGACGCGCAGACCAGGGATACCCCACCGCCAAAATCACCGGAACGCTGTTGCGGGTGTGGATGGGAGTCGATCCCCGGAAGCCCGACGGTATCGATCGGCGTACGCAGTTGAGCGACGCCGAAGTGGTGCTGGAGCGGTCCTACCTGCCTGGGATCAAGTTTTACGTCAACGGCAACCTGCGCAGCGCGGAGGAGGAGATCAACCGTCCGCCTCGAAAACGGCCTGTACGGACCTGGGACGTGTTCGGCGAAGGCGACAGCTCCGGCCTGCGGGCCGCGGCCAAGATTTACGCCAAGAAGGGCGCTTCCCTCGCCGCCGACGAGATATTCGTGCGCCAGAACGGGCTGTACATGTTCAGCTTGGGGCCACGCCCCGAGGGCATCAACGGGCGCGTCACGGTGGAGTGCAGCGGCAGCGCCAAGCTACTGTTTACCGACAACCGCCAGTCCTTCACCGATCCTTATGAAGGCCAGATCGACGCTTTCATCCGGGAGATGGAGGTCGAAGGCGAGTACGCCCTGAAGCCCAAGCTCGACCCGGTGAACACGATTTACCAAGGTGAAGACCTGGTAAGCGAGCACGACCCGACCATGCTGGCCATCGAGGAACAGCTGCGCGAGCGGTACAACGACTTCGAGGGGCGGGCGCTCAAAAAGCTGGAGGCCGATAAGGATCGTGGGTCGCCGGCCACGCCGAGCAACCTGGACGACTTGCGAATGTCACCCTCCGAAGTGACTACACTCATCCGCGTTGTGCAGCGGGCGCAGGAATTCCAGAAGCAGACCGGAGACCCGGAAGTGCCGGTACGTATGTGGGTGGACGCCGAGGATTCCCAAGTCGCCTTGAGCACGCTGCCGATCCAGGCCACGCCTCAAGTGTTCCTGAACAACATGATGTGGCGGCCCCGATTCCTGGTACGCTCCGAGGTCGGTACTCTCATCGTACCGTCCGCTTATCAACTGGGCGACGAAATGACCTACTACGCCAGGTGTCTTCTGCACTTCTGGTCCGAGGTCTGCCGTTGGGTCTGTATAAGTTTGGGAATCTCCCTGGACGAAGTGGGCAGCGGGTTTCTTTTCGATTGGGACGAGTCCGGGCGCGAAGCTATTGCCGAATACCTGGAACAGTCGGGCCGTTTTTATATCAGTTACGAGGAGCGCCAGCGGGTCAATGTGCCGCGGGGCAAGTGGCTGCTGGTAAACCCGGTGAAGGCCGAGGCTCTGGCCAAGAACCAGTTCGGCGACCCGGTGGCGTTCAAGTTGCGCCCTCGTTACCGACTATCCAACCGGGACGATCAGTTACGCATCCTGGCCAGCGCCATTCACGAAGTCACTCACCTGGAAGGATACTTCAAGCACAACCCCACCTTCGCCTACGCCCTGACCCAAAATATTGTGGTGATGCCCCGCGTCGTCCCGTTTTTGCAAAAAACCGTTAAACGGGTCCGGGAAATCTACAAGGACGTGAAAGTGAAACGTGCCACCTTCGAAGTACGTCCGCCGACACCGGGCCGGCGCAAACGTAAAGGCGGTAGAGATGAACGCCTGCCGGCCGCCGGCGAGCTCGTGTCCCGCGAGTACCGCGACACTACCTATATTTTGGAAACCACGGACACCAATGCTGTAGTCTTGGTTGACCCCTACTGGGATATGGAGTACGGCTTCTCCACGGACTACAAAGGGCGGCCCGATCCAGGTAAGGTCGTCCGCGACAATTCGGGTATGATAATTGGGCGGCGGTACCCTTCCATCTCAGCCCTGGCCCGGATGATTACCACCAAAGACACCAACGGCTATCGCTTTTTCGGGTTGGGTGATTAACGGCTACTAAAAGTCGAAACGCCCCTGCAACGTTTGGAGATGAACCATGCCTAAAGATATTTCGGAAGTAGCCGGTACGCCGGTCATGGGTATCCTGTACTTCAACCAACCTCACTGCGGGCCATGTAAAAACCAGGAGGCCCAGCTCGCCTGGATTGAGCAGTACACCCAGATACCGGTCGTCCAGTGCAACGCCATGGACCCGCGGTACGCCGGGCTGGTGAATACCTACGCCGTGACTAGCACACCGGTGTGTATCGTTTTCCGGGACGGCCGGGACGTGGCCCGGTTTGCCGGGGTGGCCGCGGTGGCGCAGCTGTTGGAACCGCTGGGGGTACGGCCCCCGGGTCAACAGCAGCAACAGCCATTCCAGCAGCCGTTCCAGCAGCCGGGCGTGTCCGGGATGCAGCCCTGGGCGCAACCGCAACAACCGCAACAACCGCAACAACCGCAACAATTCCAGCAACCGCAACAGTTCCCACTGCAACCACCACAACAAACAGATTGTTGAGGGTACTAAACTACCCGCGGTAGACCATGACTCCGGAAGAGTTCGACGAAAGATTCGCCGGCATTACCGACGCCACTCTTTATTGGGAGCGGCTGCCGGACGGTCTAGTCGTACGTTCCGCCGGAATTCCACACCGGGGTAGCGTCAAAAACCTCGGCGACAAGTTCAGCGCCCACCGAATCGACGACAAAAAATTATCCGGAACCATCTTCGGTACATTAGATGAAGCCTTGGCGCACGTGCGGGCAGCCGGTAAACTAGCGGGAACCTAAACGAAAGGACCGCTAAGATGGCATCGAAGAGAACAATCACCAAAGCACTGGAACCCTACATCCAGGGAACCTTCGCCGTCGACAAACTGGGGCCGAGGCGGTTCCGGGTATTTATCCCGGCCTCCACATCGCACAGCACCATGCTGCCCCCGAACATTGGCGACGCGAAAATCGTATACAAACGCGGCGAAGTCGGCGGCCGAAGTAAAAGCCGCACTACCGGATCGTTCCCTCAATTCCAGGCGCAGTCGTACGGACCGGCTCCATCAGTATTGGAACAAATGGTTCTGCGTATCATTCAACGGATGTTGTCGGGCTGGTTCTCCACCAGCCGGGCCAAAATCCTTTGGGATACGACACTGGGCCGGAACGTGATCGCTATCCCCATGGATCGCGCCTCTTACCTCCGGCTGCCCAAGGAGTACATGGGGGTTCCAATACGGCACTATACCGTGAACCCCGCGCTCGCTCGCCGCTCGGCGACGATCCTGCAGGGCGTTCCCATGTTGGCGGTCAACGATGGGGTCGGCATCGGCTGGCCGGTCATCACGACCAACTGGCAGGGCGGCGTAGGGCCGTACTGCATCGAGAACGTCGAGGGTTCGATGGCCGGCATGATGCCTTCATACGTGGCGACGAAGCCGGGGTGCGTATGCCAGCACTGACGCATGGACCAAATCGAACGTATCGCCCATAGCTTTACCGGCCTATGTCTGCGTAACCTGCACCTGCAAACAGCGGCCCGCAACCTGGCGATCTGCAAATCCCAACCGACCGATGAAGTACTACCGGCTCCCACCGAGGAGCCTGGGCAGTTAATTCCGGGCATCCTCAGGACGCTGCCCGTCGTTAGTGTGGAGGCTCTCAAAGACCGTTTCCACGACCCGGCCATCCTTGGATTCCGCTTGCGAAAATTTTTCGGGCCGTCCGCCGGCAAGTGTTATTGGTTCGCCACCACGGTCTACGTGAGGCAGAACGTCCACCCTTCACGCTCCGAAACTCTGGCTCCTATTTACGAAGCCTATATCCTTGTGCGGGTCGTCTCCAGCAAGACCAAACCGGAAAAAATCGCCGTGGAGGTGACCAACCCGGCGTACGCCAGCAACTACTTGTACGTGAGCGAGGATGGGGACAACCGCGAGTCGTTCTCGAACGACGTGGTGTACGCTATCGTGGAACAGGAGCTGTATCCCCGCCTCCGGGATGTGCAGAGGCGGCTGCCCAAGCGGGGACAGCGGCGACAGATACCGGACATTGCCGTAGGGTGTGACATAACGGCTGATTTAAGCGGACGAGCATATATGGTCACATTGCCGCCGTTTTAATATGGAACAACCTGACAAACTGACACCCACCATTCGAAGGTACATCCGGTCCCTGGTGCTGCGTTCGCGGCATACCGGGGAATTCCCGGAATGGCCCTACACGGACCCCAGGACCGAAATTTTAGTGCGGGTGCTGGAAGAGCACAAACTAAAGGTAGAGGAGCGTTCCGAACACCGGCTTCTGGTGGCGCACCCCCGGGGACGCAAGTACGAACTGACCTATGGTTTCTCCCTGGACGATCCGGCCACCAAAACCTGGGCCTACCGCACCACCGTAGACCCGGTGAACAAGGCGAAGCCGGTCGGCAACAAACGGCAACTGGCACTGGACTTCGACGCCGGCACCGGGCCCGACGGACCTCCCGCCTCGGACCAGCTGTGGTGGGATAGACGGCGGCTGTTGGACGGCAGGTTTCTGTCGTTCGACCTGGAAACCACCCTGATCGTCGAAGGGGAGTACCCGGCTATCGTCGTGGCCTCGGCCGCCACGGAAACCGGGGACGCCGTTTTGATCGAACCCGAGAAGATCGTCGACTTCCTACTGCTCCACCACTGCCACCGGCCGAACCAGATATGGACCGGGTGGAATATCGCCGCCTTCGACTTGCCCTGCATGTTCCAGCGCCTGCCGTGGGCGCACGAGCGTCTCTACCAACCGGTATTCGACCGGGTTATGCAAGGGCGCATGTACGACGCGATGCTGTTCTCGATCCTGTGGGACATCGGTCTCTACGGAGTGGTGTACCGCCCCGATTCGGCGGTGATGTTCCCCTGGTTCCGAGGTCGCGGCGTCTATTCGCTGGAGGCCCAGGCGCGGCGGTGGTTCGGTTTGGAGCTGGACAAGTCCGAGCAGCTCACCTTCGGGGAATACCTGGGTAGGTGCCGGGACATCACAGACAGTCAAGCCGCTTACGTGCTGGGCGACTCGATGGTGGCGGCGTCCATCCAAGCCATAATCTACGATCATCCCGTCACCTGGGACATTGCCAACAAAGCCAGTCGGGAAATGGTCAGGCTCGGAGGTGTGGTGCTGCCGCACCCGGACCCCGGCATACATCCGCCGTTGCATCTGACGGCGAACCTGGAATACGGTTGGCAAACCCACACCGTCCAGTTCCTGGGGGCCTTTTCGCTTTCGTGGCTGGAACGCAACGGCATCGAAGTCGACGTCGACTACACCTTCAAACTCCTGAAAGAATTAGAGGCTGACGAGAACCGGCTGTTCGCCCGTCTGGCTGGCACCCCAGGGCGAAGCATCCTTAAAGTCGACCCTGAAAAGCAGACCTGTGAAGAGGTGGACTGGTTCCCGGACCCGCGGGACGCCCTCAACCCAGAGATATACAACCGCCCCGACGGCTCCGCGCCCCCGGAGGTGTTCGAGCGCGACTGGTCCAAAGAATGGCAGCGCCTTCAGAACGATCCAGACAAAGACCCAGAGGTCTACTACCTGATCGATCCGCCGCCCGATCGGCCGGCGACTAATTCCATCGCGGACTTGAAGAACCGCGAAGGCGAGACATTCAGTTTTGCCAAGCCCAACAACACTGGCCGCCTGAGCGTCGCCAAAGGCCAAGTACGCGAGTACGCCATTCAATACCCCCTGGCCGACTTTACGAAGGATACTGCCAGAGGTTTGATCGCGGCCATCAAGCGGGAAGGCGGCTCGGTTCCAACCGAATCTCCTTACTTCCTGCAACGCTGGCTAGCCGGGTTTCACCGGGAGCTGGACCTGGAGCCACGCGACAAAGAAGCGGTCCTACAGAAAAAGGAGTGGATGGCCTTTTACGGCACCAACATCATCTCCGAGTTCCCGGACCAGGTGGTACGCCTCAGCTTCCAGATCGCCGAGATACAGAAAAAAATAGCCACGGTGAAATCGTACTTGCCGGGCTGGAAGGAACTAACACGTAGCACAAAAGGCGCACGGGCAATGCCTCTCAAGGCTCTGCGTACAGCCCTGCGCCTGGACGGTGTCAGCCGGGGCCGCGTCTTCCCAGGGTTCAAACCGCTGGGGGCCGCAAGCGCCCGCACGGCAGCCACTTCTCCGAACGTGCAGCAGGTGGAACGGGACAACCGCTTCCGCGCCTGTTTCGTGTCCGCACTTGGCTACTTGCTCGTCAACGCCGACTACGCCACCGTGGAGATGGCCACGCAGGGGGAAATCTACGCTCACCGCTACCACAAACAAACGCTGGTCAACTACATCAACGACGGTTGGGACGTGCATTTATTGACCGGGATGCAGTTCCGCTTCCCCGACCGCCGGGACACCTGGCATCCCATCTTAGGCGATGCCGCCTTGTTGGAGCTGAAAAAGACCACCGACGTTGAAGGGAAGCGGAAATACTCCGACGCTTTCGTCGAAGCCCACCCGGAATTCGAGTGGAGGCGCAACGGCGACGGCGAAGAAGTTTTGTTCAACACCCGTATCAACAAAGATATCACCGTATTCGACCAGGCCGGCGAAGACGTGGCCAAGGACATTTGGATCGCCATGCTGGCGGACGCACTGTTGGATAAGAGCGATCTGCCCTGGAAGAAAAAGAAGAAGGAAATAAAAATCGCGAGGCAGGCCGCCAAACCGACCAACTTCGGCATCCCCGGCGGCATGCTTCCCAACCGCATCCGGGCGCTGGCCAAGACCGACTACGGCGTCGACATGACGCCGGAAGAAGCGATGGCGGCCTACAAAGCCTGGATGCAAACTTACCCGGAAGGGGTGGAATGGATTAAAGACGGACCAGCTTATCTGGTGGAGTACCCGTCCTTCCCCTTTCAACCCTTCTATGACCGCTGCTTCACCCTAACGGGCCGCCTCCGGGGCAACTTGATTAAGAGCGACGAGGGACCCCAACAAAGGTGGAAGAAAAAAAGCGAATCCGAGCTGCCCAAACAGGGGCATGATGAGGGACTGAACGAATGGCACAATACGCAATTCCAGGGGCTCGCGGCCGACCTGGCCAAGCTCGCCATGTTCCTTATATGGTTCGAGGGCCTGGTCCAAAACAATTTCGTCCACGACGAGAACCAGGTCGAATCTCCCGAGGAACTAGCCGACGAGCACGCAGAGATTCTTGAACGCAGGATGAGGGAAGCCGCCGCCCGCGTGGTCCGCAAGGCTAACATCGGCGCGGCCGCCAAGAAGATGAAGATATGGCAGAAGTAACCGAATCACCAGGCAGCATCATACGACGGTGTCGCGACCGCAAGGGCCTCACTTTAGAGGAGCTGGCACTGGACATCACCAGTTCGGTCCCGCACCTCTCGGCCATCGAACGGGATGTGCGTACCCCGTCGGAGGAAATAATCGAGGCGCTCGCTGAACGGCTGGGGTTAACCGAGGAAGAACTCTTGACGGTGTACGCCGGTTTCGGGATGCTCCCTCCGATCTTCAAACAGTTTGTTCGGAACAACATCCGCAAAGTTGTGGAAGTCCTCCAGCCATTCATCGTAGAGAAATGACCTACGACCCGACGCAGTATCCACCCACCTACCAAGCAATCTGCAACCAAGTCGCGAACGGCTGCCGGAACCGGCTTCGCTACGGAATCCCAGACGATCCTATATCGATCGGCTACCGCCGGACGGGCGATCCCACAGCGATGGCTCGCATGGCCGTCATGTGCGGCGAAATCAAAAATTGCACAGCCTGCCCGTTGGCCACGGAACGCGGTACTCGCTACACCAAATGCGTTCCCGGGGCCGGCGCGATCCCGGCCCAGGTAATGATCGTCGGTGAGGCCCCCGGCTACTACGAAGAGACAGTGCGCGACCCGCGGGCCGGAGACTTCGGCCTCCCTTTCGTCGGGCCAGCCGGGAAGCTGCTCGATCGAATCCTGGAATCCATCGGCCTGACACGCAACGAAGTCTTCATCACAAACGTGTTGAAGTGCCGCCCCGAAAACAACCGCGACCCACTCCCCCTTGAGGTAGAAGCCTGCCGGCCCTTCCTCCATGAACAGATCGCCCTGGTTAAACCGTGGGTGATAATCGCTATGGGCAGGTTCGCCGCCATCGAATGCCTCGAACTGCCAAAGCGTACCGCTCTGGGCGACACGTTGGGTATACTTCACTCCTACCCTCCCAACCCGATCATAAAAGTGTGGCCGATGAAGCACCCGGCGTTTTTGTTGCGTCAGGTTGGGCATATGGTCGGCTATCACCAGGAAATGCAAATTATCGGCGCGGCCCTTATCAGGGCTCGCAAAAATCTGGCCGCCCTCCAACCTAAGGAATCCCTATGAGCCGCACACCACGCATCGCCCTGCTCCTCGATACCTCCGACGAAAACCGCCGCCGCGATCTGGAAGACGCCGTCCGCCGGCTGGCCAAAGACGACGACGACGGAAACTGGCTGGACGGAGTGGAAGGATTGGAGCTGCGTCCCATCTACCGACAACCGCCGCACCGAGCCATCTACCTGGGTTGGTCCGAGTACCGCCTGATTTACGAGACACACCCCGATGTAGTGTTCGCCGAGTCTCTGCAGCCCTGGGACATGCCCTTCGCCCACACGCCGGTCCCCTTCGTCTGGCTCGATGACAATATGCCAGCCGACAAGATGATGAACATGGGGGCGGCGGCCCAAGCACTATGCGCCCATCCACATGCGGTGTTGGATACCCGTAAAGAGCTGTGGCAGACAATACTGGACCTGAAATGGAACCTGCCCTATCTCAACGGCGAGCTGGTCGAGAAGCTCAAGGACGCCAAGAAGGTCGCTATCCTAAAACCGGGATGCGGCCGGCAGGAGGACGACGACATCGCCATCGCCACATCGCCGCTCTCCGCCTTCGACGACCCCTATCCCGACTACTTCCTTATCGACGACCACGTCGCCACCACCCCCGGCGTGTCGGGCGTCTACGAGGAAGTACAGTGGACCATGGGAATCGGTTTTCCCTATCGGACAATCGAAAAAGACGCCAAGGACGACCCAAAACTCGCTCACCTGGAAGAGGCGGCACGGATCAAAATGCTGGTCGACCTGGACCAGAAGGACGCGCAAGCCGCATTCTGGAACCGGGCCGTCATTCGCTCCTCCCTCGGCAAACTGCCGTTCACCGAAGTCGGAGGCTCGGTCCTGGGCTCCGCGTGCCCTGCCATTCGCCTGGAAAACGGCATGACCATGCAGGAATCCTGGATGGTCCTGGCGTACACCCTATTGAGCTCCAACGCCAACCTCACCGTCGTCCTGCGGCACACGCCGGAATTCGAGACCCGGGCCGACGAAGCGATGGCCCAGGTCGCCCTCGAAGAAGCCTTCGGTGAGAGGTTCGCCGCCGAAGCCACCGACCCGGCCCCGGAACTGCTGCCGATCCACGTGGACGTCGCCGGCGAGGGTATCTCCGGGCCTGCCGCCGGGCCCCCCCTGGCCGAGTGGCTACGGAACGTGCGCTACGGAGACCTCGACCGCACCTCCCTGACCACGATCCGCGAATACGAACCGTTCCTCCGCGCCCACGGCTTCCCGGAAACGCTTCCGGACGACGTGGACGCCGTGGCCACCATCACCCTTCGACCTAAACCCCTCTTCCCCCTGTAAACCATGCTGCAAGTAACCATCCCAGCCTACAACGCCGAAGAAACGATCGCCGCAGCGGTCGAATCCTGTCTCAATCCCGGCGTCAATGCTGTAGTAGTCGTCGACGACAAAAGCACGGACTCGACCCCCGACGTCATCCGCAAGCTGGCGGGTAAAGACAGTCGGGTACGTGGGATCGTTTTGTCCCGGAATGTGGGGCAGTACGCCGCCTGCAATACGGCGTTCGCGCACTCCGCGCCCCCCGGCGTCGTGGATTACTACATGATGCTCGACTCCGACGACATCAACGCGCCGGAACGGGTGGTCAAAACCCTGGACGCCTTCGCCGCGGACCCGGACCTGATGATCGTCTCGGGACAGATGGAATCCATCGACCAGGACGGCAACAAAAAAGGGGGCAGCTACAAAAACCTGCCCGAGGACCCCGCCACGGTCCTGCAGCGCCAAAGCCGCCATGTCCTCATCAACGGGGTAATGACCTTCCGACGTCGCGTTCTGGACGTGCTGGGGGGATACGAAGCGGCCTCGGGCGGAGCCGACACCGAATTCATCTACCGCGCCTACTACGCCTGCCTCAAGATGCGCAATCTGAAGGACGTGCTGGGCTACCGGCGGGTCCACTCCGGCCAATGCACCTCCGCCACCCAGACCGACCCCGAACGGGCGGCTTACCGCACCAAAATCGCCGGTGCCTGGACGTGGTGGCGGGCACTGAAGCTCCGAGGACGGCTACAACAGGAGCACCTTCGTATTAACCCGGTCACCGCACCGATCGCCGAGTTTATAGGAACCACAGGAAGCCGCTAGATGCCACTCAAACCACGTAAATCCGACAGTTCCACCCCACCCGTCCCGTCCAAGTTGCTCCGGGACTCGCTTCCCGCGCAAATGTTTGCTGAGAACGACCCTAAACGGGTGCGCCTCAGCCACGCTCCAGCCAAGAAAGCCGAAAAAGGACACGTGGCGGGCACCGAGAGCAACATCACCGACGTGGTGGAGAACGCCGTCCGGCACAACTTCCCGGAAGCCGCCTCGTTCTTCCACGTCCAGGCCGGCAAGTCCCGGTTGCTGGAACGCTTCGACGGCATCCGTGTGGTGGGCGAAACCGCCGACCGCCAGTCGGTGTTCGACATCACCGAGGGCGTCTCCATCGTTCCCATCGACAACACCCTCGCGGCGGTCCCCGACTCCTCGTTCGACGTACTGGTCCTGGTCATGGACCCGGAGCGAAACTTCCCGCTCCCCAAAGAGCTGGCCCGCGTAGCACGGATGGGGTTCGTCGTCGCCTACCCCTACCTCTGGGGAAAACAGGACGGGGCCAAGCCGCACCTGATCGGAGCCGACGTGGACTGGCTCGCCCACCACTTCGGGCGGCCGCCGTCGCAACACTCCCAGTTCCACGAAACCATCCACAAGTCCTGGAAAGGGGAATGGGGACTGGCCATCTACCACCTGGAAAAACCCACTCCATCCGTCAGTCGAAAATTTTTCGCGGGGGCCGAGACCGATCTGACAACCTTGGTGCGGCAGGCGATGCCGTGGCTTCTGGTCAGGTCCGTGGTGCCCCGCCGAGTGCTGGTGGCCGACCCCCAGCTGCAACTGGCTGAACTGCTGACGCCGCTCTTGCGGGTAGGCACTTGTGTAGACCTGCTGATGGGCCGCAACCGCGACAACCTGGCCAATTTCCACGAGTACGAACCACCCACCGGCTCCGCTAAAATCCTGCCTGTTCTGGCCGGAGCCAACGAACTCAACCAGGTAATCCCTCCACTCCCCGTCTACGACGCGATCTTCTGGGCCAACGGCATCAACGACCTGGTTGAAGCCCAACCGGAAGACGAGATGCCCGGCGACTTCCTCACCGCGCTCAAAAAACGAGCAAGCCGCGTCGTGCTGCTCACCGGCACCTGGGAAGAAACCGGCCAGCCCCAAGAACAGGCCCTGGTCGAACGCAAGTTGAACTACTGCGGGGCCACCAAAATCCGCACCTGGCTAGCCTGGACTCTAACTGCCTGACGCTTTCCGATACGCCGTCTTAAACAACTCCAGTTGCTTCTGGTGCTTGCGCCCCGCGAAGACCAGCCCGCATGACCGGGCCGCTTCGTTGGTCTGCTCCTCCAGCACGGGACACAAAATCCGCAGGTACTTATCGAACATTCCTTGATGGTAAACCTTCAGGTAATCGGTCTGCACTCCCCGAAACATCCTGGTTATACGCTCTCGCCACCGTCCGCCCTGGCGCTTGAACGCCTTGGAATTGCCCGCTATGAACGCCCAGGTGTGAGGACGGTCGGGAACCCCGCGGTCGCCCAGCACCACATCCCAATCGGGATCGAGAAGCTCCGGACCCGCCAAACCCCACGCATCCGCCAGAAAACGTTCGCGGATGCAGCCGGCGCAGACGCCGCAACGGGGAAGACCTCTTTCGCACAAGCTAACAGGCAGGTCTTCACGTTCAGCCAGACGCCACGCCGCCGCCTCAGAGAGGCCCGGCAACCCCGAAACTACGGAGGTCCAAACCGCCCGGGCCACCCGTTGGGGAAGATCATAAACCATCCCCGGCGGAGGATCGTCGGGATTGGCTTGCCAAAAGTCGTCGGCCAAACCGGGAACCGCCAGCCACCCGCCCCCATACACAGTCAAAGGCAGCAGACCGGCAGCCCCAATAGCATACCCACTACCCACACCGATACGCGGCAGATTGCTCCGACACTCGAACGCAACGGGGCCGCAGGAGTCCTTCACCTGGGACCAGGCTTTTATAGATTCCTGCGACCATCTACCCGACCAGTCGCCGCCGCCCTGAGGCACCAAATGGTACACCCCAAACGGATGCTTCTGACGCAACAGAAGGGCCGTCAAGGCGGCCGCCGCCGGCGAGAAGTCGTAGGCCACCAAAATGCACAAAGACGGCACCCGGTCGCTTGATTCAGGCAGCCTGTCCTCCCGAGGAACCAACGCCGACTGCAGACGAGTACCGGAAAGAAAAGGTACAGTACCCCGCTCCCCCGAACCGACCAGCGCCAGATAAGCTACCGCCCCCAAAACATCTTCGAGGTCGGCTTCGACCGAAATATCGGCTATGGAGGGTACAGAGCGGTCGTAATCGAACCGCAATTCGCCTTCCAAGTCTTTACGTGTAAAAGCGACCCTTATACCGTAGTCCACCGTTCGGACTGCTGTAATCTCAACTTCAGGAGTATGCATAATGGCCAAATCCGTAGGACCTAAAAAGAACCCCGCCCCGAAAGTTCGGAAGCCGGATAGAGGACCAGAACCCGTCGACAATTCCGTGCCAGTCAACCAGTTCCATATAAAACGGAGGGACCTCTTGGGGGAGAAACCTCCGGAGAAGAAGGAGGCCCCCAAAAAAATCGCCCCCGGAAGCAGGATTCGCCCAGCCCTACGCGACGATTGCTTCCGCGAGCCCAGTGCCAACCCTAGAACCAAAGAGCCGGTCCAGGAAGAACCGGAACCCGAAATACCTTATCGGGTAACCATGCGCCAGCAGCCGCAGGAGATTCCTCCGCCCACCAAAGTGACCGTGGCGTCCAAGCACCGCAAACCGAGGCCGTCCGGCTACCCGCCGGCCAAACGCAAACCCATCGACCACACCAAAAAAGCGCCCGAGGCGCAGACGCCGGAGCCGGAAGAGCCGCCGACGCCGGAACCGCCGGAACCCGAAGAAGAATCCGTCGTCGACGACACGCCTCTGGCCGTCCCGTCGCAAGAGCCCAAGAAACTGCTGCCGACCACCGACCCGATGCACGATCTTCTGACCGTCGAACTAGGCAACCTTGGCTCACCTAGCGCCAGGAGCCGCCGCGCCATCGCCTGTCTGGTGATGCCCCACCACGAAGTGGCGGCCGCTCACCGTGTGATCGGTTGGCTCCGCATAAACGGCTACGCCATCGACCTGATCGACCGCCGCTCCGGCAAAGAACCGGAAGACCGCTTCGACTTCACCACCCTTCCCGGAATCCTCGAAATACAGCTGACCGACAATCCGCCTACCGGCTACGATATGGGTATCGTCATCGGAAGCCACCCCGGCTCCTTCAACGACGTGCAGACCACGATCAAACAGGCCGTCAAACTAAACCATCCCTTCCTGGCCTTCTGGCAGCGGTCGCGTCACACCCATAACCTTTTAGAGTCGCCGGTACTCAAAGGATACCACGTCTACGAAACGGCTGCCTACGGGGACTGCAGCGCCCTGGTGCTCGGTATCACCGGCATCCCGGCCGCTGAGTAGGCCGCAACCACGCCTCCTCAAAACCCAAAGGAAAATACTTTCCTCGTGGTTTTCGGATTGTTGTAGAGGACTTTCGGAAAAATTTTCGAGCATGTGGCGTGGTAGACTCGACCGTTTGGGTGCGGTACGGGGATGGTGGCTTCTTAGCCCCACTCTTCAAGGTCTGGGGCAGCGGCTGCCCACACTTCTTCTACGCTCTGGTAGAAAGCCATGTTTCTCTTGGGCGTTTTAACCTCCGGAATGCCGAGTCGGGCGGCTGTGGCCTGCAGGCATTTTTTGGTGAGACGTAACTCACCACACAAGGAGTTCCTGGCTTCGGCGAATACAGTAGGCCCTTCGATTAACGGTATCTTCTTTAACAAGTACACTGCTGCATCTAAAGGCAGGTAACCGTTCCTGATCTCGTTTTGGATAATCTCGGGGTACTTGGTCGTCCGTAAATAATTATCTACGTTGCGCTCAAAGTCGGTCCACCCTGCGAACAGGGCGAGCCGTTCCTTCGCCTCTTTGGCGACGGCTCCTGTACTGCGCCGTGAACGGCCTGTGGGCTTGGGCATGTCTCTGATCCTGGCATTTATCTGGCACCAATCAATTTCGCGCCGGAAGATTTCGCCCCGGCTTATGGGGTCGAGCCAAGGGAAAGAAGTTCCGCCTAAGGCGTACCACCGAGCGGCGGCCAAAGGAGGCGGTTCCATATTTAACCCTGCTATCACCAACAAGTCGATTACTTCCTCCCGGCTCCGAGCAACCTCCTCGAACCTCGTCAACATAGCCAGCGGGCGGCCGTTCTCCCCACCCGCTGTCGGAAGTAATGGTGGGGATGCGGTGGGGCGCACAACAGCGACCGGAACTTCCCAACCGGATTCCCCCGGCTTTAATTCCACCAAGGCGTGAAAATCCAGTTGCTCTTTGGGAACTTTCACTCGAAAAACCTGTATGCCTAAAGCTGTTAGCGGTACTCCTTTCACGCGTTACCTCCTAGACCACGCAGACCTAATTGGGCTAAGGCGGCCTCCACATGTTTCTCTCGAATCATTCCACGAGTTTGGGTTGTAGCCCGGTTTATCACCTTGCTTAAATATCGAAGGGGTAGCTCCCGCCATAGGGTGCGGGCCAAGTGTTGTGAAATACGGCCCTCCTGCAACAGTTCCTTCAATGCCGTCGGGAAGTCTACAACATCTAAAAGATATTCAATATAACGAACACTCACTCCTAAAAAAGCCGCCCAATCGTTTACAGCCTGTGTCCGGGACAGGAGGACTTCCCGCTTACCTTTCGGGCGCGGGAACATATCCCAATATCGCGTTCGCCAAATCATGGCGTCAGATATTATCTCGGCTTGCCGGCTAGGATCGGCCAAAGAGAAGTCGAAGCCGCCTACACCGTACCAAACAGCTCCCAACAACAGCTCCCAGCCGCGCCCAGTAACTACCAGCACATCCGTCGTATCCTGGTACGCTTGTTCCGTGGCTGCTCGGATTAGTACCAATGGGTAGTCGGACTCCAACGGAACACCCGGACTCAGAGGAGGCGAAGTCGTGGGCCGTGGCACCGCAATTGCCGGGGCGTTTATTACAGTACCGACCAAAGGAAGCGCGTTCTTATCTATCCAGGATTGCGCGACTGGGGCACTGTAAACCGTAAGTCGTCGCGACCCCCGGCAGAGAGGCACTCCCTTGTCTACGGTTAACCCCAAAAATCGTAATGCTTCTTCCACGACTGACGGTTCCATATTGCTTAGTCTTCGTCTTCTTGCTTCTCGCGCAACGATTCGACCAGGGACCATCCCTTATCTTCCTGCCAGTTGCCGTAGTAGCTCTCGATAAAAATAAATGCCGCCTGGGCAGCGGCCAGCGGCTTCATGTGCGGTCGCCAGACCATGCCGGTCTGCTCCTCCGACGGCAGAGCCAGCGTGTAGGCCATGTCCCGATCCACCTCCGCGTCGGACAAACCGAACTCTGCCTTCACCGCATCGAGTTGGGCCAGGAAGTCGCGGCCCTCCTCCGTCCAGATGGCGATGGGGTGGTTGGGGTCCTCGGGGTCCTCCAGAGCCGCATCTATTTCTTCGAACCGGTCCTCGATCAGTTCCGCCATGGCGGCGGCGTCCAGTAACTCTTCAGGTCGATGGTACAAGTCCAATAAACCGGCACTGGCTCCGGCCAGGTCGGCGGTGTAGTTGGCCGCATCGTAAGCCAGCTCGGAAATGCTGTTGCTACCCTGGCCTACCCATTCCTGGAACTTAATGGGCCGGATGCGGCCGAGGATGCTGGAGAACTCGACGGGATAGGAGCCATCAAGCAGACTCGCGATCGAGGGGGCACTCGACACCTTTTTGAAGATATAGTTGGCCTCGGGAATCTCGGTAAAGTCCGGCTTGTATCCGCCCAGCTTCCGCGCCAGCTCCATGATCCAGTCCCGCACGTCCACGGCGAACGCCTTGGCGTCCAGGCTCTCGAACATGGTCGGGGAATAGTTGAGCTCGGGGAAGTGGGCCATAACCAGATCGCGCAGCAGCCGGTGAGCGAACATGGTATTGGTACGGGGCAGCTGGCGGCGCAGCTGGCGGCCGAAGGTCTGATGCACCTGCCGGAACCGCTCCAGGGCCAATTTGGTGAGGTCGTCGATTTCTGCGTTGCGGATCATCGCTCGCCTTTCAGAGGTCGCAATCCCCAGTCCTTGGGATCACCCAACCGGTCGGTGAATCTCTCCACCAATTGTGCCACAGCTTCCGGGTCCCAACCACAGTCTTGCACCGCGTGCTTCCGATTGAAGGTGCGGTTCAGATAGGGACTTTCCAACCGTTCCACCCTGCGCCAGCGTTCCAGCAGTTCCTCGCGGGTCGAGTAGCCATCCCCGTCCAGGTAACCGGTCTTCCCATCGGCGGTATGGACTTCCACCAGCACGTGCTGGATAGCCCGCCGCTTCCGGTCCTTTTCCATGTCGTACAGCTCTACCAGGCGGCCGTATCTCGGCGGCAGCCACGCCTTCAGCGCCTCGGCGGCGGTCCAGCAGCCGCCGGCCAGCCAGGTTCCGTTAGGCAGGAGGTCGTAGGAGTCATCGAGGACCGCTTTGATACGCTCGCCGAGGTCGTCGGCGTAGAAAGGCGTCGGGCCGGAGGTCGCCCGAGGACGCGGCTGTTCGCCCAACAGACGGCGAATCTGCTCCCGGTGGTAGTTGTCGGAAAATTTTTCCGGTACATCTTGGATCAGTTGTTGCTTCTCCGGCGAAGCCATCAGCTCCCGGATGTCGACGCCGACCTTCCGCAGCTCGCTCAGGATGCCGTACAGCGCCTCCGGGGCGGTCTCGCGCTCGAACATAGCCAGCAGACGGTCACGGGCCTGGAAGGCCGCCCCGTAGGCCCACGCTACAAACTTACGGTTGGTAGGATCGTAGGCGTCCGCGAACAGGTCCAACAGGTCGATCCGCTCCAACGTCCGCTCGGCTGCCATAATGGCGTGTTCGCGGGTCAACCAGTAGTGGTCGAATTCTCCCACCACAGGCAACCTGGCGGCTATACGGATCGCCTGTTCCAGGTATTCCGGGAAGTTGCGGCTGATTGCATCGAAGTTGCGTAACTTCACGGCCGGTAGCGGGTGCGTCAGAAGCACCGACAGGCACGCGTCTGGGTCGTCTAGGTCCTCTCCAGGGAACATGGCGGCCGGATCGGTGACCTCGTTGCCGTTTACCAGGTCGTTCCAGATGCGGGGAGCCAACGAACCGTCGAGGGCCGCGGCCGGGACCGGCAAGCCCAAGTCCCTGAGCGTTCCGGCGTCGGCCTGCATGATCTGCTCGGGCGTCATGCCGTCCCTGCCGCCTCGGTTACTCCAGGTGTCCGTGACTGTGTACCAGCCGCCCTGCGCCCCGTTGGGACCCATATGCACCGGCACCGTGCCTTTCAAGATGTAACTCACGTCCCGGTATTCGTAGACTTCCCCAGCGTTAATCGTATCCAGTACCCGGTCGACCTGCGCCCGCTCGAACTCGCCGGAGAAGACCGCCATGTCGTGTTCGGTGATGGGTGCGCCGCCAGCACCCACGCCCGTCTCGAACGGGTTGGGCGGAATCGGCTTTACCGTTATCCGCAAGGCGTCCTCGTCTACTTCAACAACTTCCCAGTAGGGAGTATCGGCAATCTGATCGTCGGCAATCTTGTCGCCTGTTTTCACCAGCTCGAAGGGAAAGTCGCCCATGTGGGTGTCCCCCTGTTCCAACAGGTCGATAACCCAAGTGCGGTAGCCGCCGGGTTCGCGGTGGAGCTTAACCGCGTGGAACGGGTATTTCCACACGCCGAAGGCTTTATGAATTTCTGGCTGAAGGTCGCCCGGCGGTCCGGACGTGGTGCTTTTCTTTAAAATCCGCCGCGCCTTGGCCCCAACCATCCCCGACTCATCGCTCAAACGTTCGATTATGTCCCAGGGACACGCATCGTTTTCAATAACCGCAAGCCGCACCTGCGGCGAATCATCGAAGGACAGCCCCTCAAGCAGGGCGATTGGGACGGCCAGGTTTGCGGCCACGGCTACTCTGACCTTCACCAGCTTGTGTTTGGAGAGCCTACCTAACAACTTCTCAGACGATGAGATGTTCCTGGCTACCGCAGCCACAACATCGGACTTTTTGTATTTGCCTCCCGATCCCGCCAACTGTTCAAGCAGCTCCTCAGGCGACGATGGGTTCTGGGCCAATGGCAGATCGATATCGTGTACACCCTCTTCAGCCAGCTTCCACAAAACCTCTGGAGGGGCAGCGTAGTTAAAGGCCACCAAATGCCGTATGTAAAGCTCTGGGTAACCGGCCAGTAACCGTAGGATTGCCGGCGGCGTGTCTTTCGACGCTGCTGCTGTTTCCGGGCCACCGTGCGCCGCGATCCAGATACGGGGATACTTAATATTCATGCCTGCGCCCTTTTGAGGTTTTTGGTAGCCTGCTTCTGCACAACTTCATTTTCGTCATCCGCCAATTCCCTCAACACTTCCACTGGTGTACTGGGATTCCGGGCCACTCCTTTTCTTACTATATATTCGTTGTCGTCCGCCAATTCCCATAACACCTCCACTGGTGTACTGGGATTCCGGGCCACCCAAGACTGTACACCAACGTCGTCGTCCGCCAACAGACGCAACGCCTCCGCCGGTGTGTTGGGGTTTTTGGCTACTACCCGCCGAACATGCCAATAGTCGTCGTCCGCCAATTTACGCAACACCTCCGCCGGCGTTCCGGGGTGCTTGGCTACTCCCCGCCGTACATCGGAATCGACGTCATCCGCCAGTTTACGTAGCGCCTCTGTGGGCGTGCTGGGGTTCTCGGCCACTAACCGTCGAACAACCCCATCACTGTCTTGCGCCAATTTCCGCAACACCTCCGCCGGCGTGCTGGGGTTCCGGGCCACTTGCCACCGCACTTCGAAATTAGTATCCCCGGCCAGCACCGCAAGGATCGCCGGCGGCGTGTCCTCGG
>Ga0180433_10004124_pt1 | contig 20632 bp, 14 predicted proteins | sample SS_ome_8_FD_132980 | JGI IMG/M metagenome (GOLD analysis project Ga0180433, IMG submission 132980) | Hypersaline lake sediment archaeal communities from the Salton Sea, California, USA - SS_1_D_1 metaG | ecosystem: Environmental > Aquatic > Non-marine Saline and Alkaline > Hypersaline >... | reverse complement strand
CGAGGGTTGGATCGGTGAAGGTTAATTTTTGGTAGGTGTTGGACAGTTCGGTCACTCTTCATGATCGAATGTAAATGTCGAATCGAATCTACAGGCTGCCGGTGAACTGGGGCCGTTAGGCGGAATGGGCGAATACGAGTATAAATTCTCACTATTGAAAATGGAATTCTCCCATAGAAGCAATCTTTTATGAATTTTTGTCAAGCGGAGCGGTTGTATCTGGTGTCCTGACAATGGTTTTCTTGAGTGCTATTGCTGGCATTATATTTGCGATTTATTTAAACACAAAGTAGATGCGAAGTTGAAGCGAGTAGGATGGTGATATTTGCCCCAAAAACCTCACAAAAGGTATCATGGAATATCGCTTTTTTGAACCGTAGAATTACTCAGGAGTACTCCAATGAAATACGTCACAGTTTTCGCTATTTTTATGTTTATTGTATGCCCGATTACCTTACATAGTCAAGACCTCGGCTTTCATAAAATAGCCACCGTGACCGGTCATTCGGTCGGCGACCGCTACTTTAATATCGAAGGGCTCGGGGATGTCAACGGCGATAGTATCCCCGATTTTGCGGTGGGCGCGCACTGGGGCAATTACGTGGATATCTATTTTGGCAGCGCGGAGTTTGACACCATACCTGACCTGCGACTTTGGGGTGAGCAGGATATAGAGCAATTTGGTTGGTCGATTACGAGCGGGGATATGAACGGAGACGGTATCAATGATATTATCATTGGGGCACCAGAGCATGATAATGGGGCCCAGTGGAATTCGAACGATGGCCGAATATATATCTATTGGGGCGGCACCAGTCTGGATTCGATTCCAGATCGTATTTTCACAGGTGAGGAGCCGTCCGCGCAACTGGGATACAGCCTGGAATGGAGCCAAGACGTCAATGGGGATTCGTATCCGGACCTCCTCGTCGGTGCCCCCATCCATTGGTCAGAATTTGGCCGACTATTTATTTTTTCGGCCACACCAAGTGGGGTGTTTGAGATTGACACCCTCTCATGGGAGGCGACCGGCGATGTAAACAAACGAGGTAGTTTGGGCTATTCCATCGCGCCCTTGGGGGATATCAATGCAGATAGATTGAACGATTTTCTTGTCGGAGCTCCAGCACTATTTTCTTCGACACTCGCTCGGGCCTACTTGGTATATGGTGATTCCATCCCATCGCTCAATCATGCAGTCGAATTTGTGGGCGATTCAGCAAATCCCAATTTCGGAAGAGGCGTTTATGGTTTAGGGCATTTTGCGAATAGAAACTCCTCATATTTTGGAATAAATACTTGGACGGCGTTACAAATTTATTCAAGTCATACGCTCGGAGTAATTGATACCCTTGGCTCATCTGTCGAATGGGGATCACTTAATTCAGTGTCCCCCGTTAGTGATTTAAACCAGGATGGACTAACAGATGTACTGATTGGAGTAGAAAACCAATCTCAATTATATACCGGACTCGTGGCGGTATATTTCGGAGCCTCTTCCCTAGATTCACTTCCGGCATATACAATATCCGGTACCCAATCTCACCATTATTTTGGCAAAAAAGTGAGTTCCCTGGGAGATATTAACCAGGATGGACAACCGGAGTATGGAATTGGAGAGTCGCAGGAGTTTGAGCCAGTCAAACCAGGGCGAGTCCATATTTACACGTATGGGACTATTAACGCCATTGAAAACCCCCAGTACAACACTCTCCCCTCTACAGTAATTCTCCGGAATTACCCCAACCCCTTCAACGCGAGCACAACACTACAATATCACCTCCCTGCACAAGGGCAAGTGACAATTAGCATCTACGATATCGCTGGACATGAAGTGTTATCACAAGATGTTGGGCGCCAAGCTGCGGGCAGGCATTCGTTCCGCTGGAGGAGTGAGGCTACCCAAAATCTCCCCAGCGGGGTATATTTTTGTACGATTACGGTGGAAAATACTACCCGAAAGTATCGGCAATCTATCAAGATTACGCTGTTAAAATAAGGAGGACAGGATAGTCACATGAAAAGAATACTTATCATTGGCCTCTGGTTACTCGCGACCCATCTTTGGAGTCAGGAAATTGGTTTCCAAGAAATTGCACTCCTCACCAGCCAAATATCTAACGAATACGCATTTCGGGTTCATGGAGTAGGCGATGTGAATGGTGATCTTTATCCTGATTTTACCGTGTCTAAGTCACTCGATGCTGATACGTACGTTCATCTTTATTTTGGGGGTGCCAACTTCGATACCATTCCTGACCTCACATTTCACGGGGAACAGACATTAGAGTATTATGGAGCAGCCATTACGAGTGGCGATCTTAATGGAGATGGTATTAACGACATCGTTATTGGAGCTCCGGAACATGATCGGGGTGCTCAATGGAATTCCAATGAAGGCCGGATATATGTTTATTTAGGCGGCACCAGTCTGGATTCCATCCCTGATCGTATTTTCACGGGCGAGGAACCGTCCGCGCAATTGGGATATAGTTTGGAATGGAGCTCCGACGTCGATGGAGATTCGTACCCCGATCTCCTGGTTGGAGCTCCAGCGCATTGGTCAGAATTTGGCCGATTATTCATCTTTTCTGCAACACCAGGGGGGATGTTTGAGATTGATACCCTTTCGTGGGAGGCAACCGGCGATGTAAACAAGCGAGGCAGTTTAGGCTATTCCATCGCGCCGCTTGGGGACATCAATGCAGATGGCCTTGGCGATTTTCTTGTCGCTGCACCCTTGCTCTATTCGGAAGAGCCAGGGCATGTGTACCTTGTTTATGGAGATTCATTTCCTTCTCTTTCGCAGGCGATTGCATTTCCGGGAGACACAACGCAACCGAATTATAATTATGGCAGAAGTGTCATTGACTTAGGACATCTTACGGGCGATTCCACATCGTATTTTGGCATTAATATCCATACCGAGATGCAAATCTATTCGTGTACGACACTATCCCCGATAGATACCTTAATGCTTTTGGAAGGGTGGGGTTCTATCTCCGATATTGCCACCGCCGGTGATTTAAATACTGATGGGAGGTCTGATTTTCTTATTGGAATTGATAATCCCCCGCAAACAAACCTTTATTTTGGTGGAATACCGTTTGACTCAATTCCGAATCATAGTATATATGGTACTGGACAAAAGATAAGCGCCTTGGGGGATATCAATCAGGATGGACAACCGGAATTCGGCATAATAGATTGGGAGCTATATAGTAGGTGCCATATTTATACGTATGGTATCATTGATGGAATTCAGAAACAGGATAATACTCAAAATCTCCCTGCCCAAATAGCACTGTCCAGTTATCCCAATCCCTTCAATGCAAACACAACAATACAATATCACCTCCCTGCGCAAGGGAAAGTCACAATTCGTATTCACAATTTAGCCGGACATGAGGTGTTATCCCAAGAAATTGGATACCAATCCGCGGGAATCTATACATTCCGCTGGAATAATATGTCCACCCAAAATCTCCCCAGCGGGGTGTATTTTTGTACGATTACGGTGGAAAATACTACTCAAAAGTATCGGCAATCTATCAAAATTACGCTGTTAAAATAAAGGGGAAAACCGCCCATTCCGCCTAACCTCCGTTGCACCGGACAGCACTAGCGATGGAGTTTTGCGCTGGTTTTTCCTTTAATTAATGACAGTCGCGTTGTCAAGGGCCGGATCGGGAAAACTCAATTTTTGTAGGTGTTTTAAAGGTGCGGTCACTCTTCCAGATCGAAGGAAAATGCCGAATGTCTGTCACAGGCTGCCGGTGAACTGGGGCCGTTAGAGGGCTTCATTGAATTTAGCTTAATAGTCGCTTCAATGTAGTTTAATAATCATTTATATTTAAAAGTTCTATACTTATTGTATTCGTTATAAATAGAATCCGTCGCCATTTTGAAGGGATAAATTATGGAAAATGTTAGAAAGTATACGCCCTCCGAATATTATAAAATGAGAAGGCCTGAATATTTCTCAGATTCAACCATTGATTATGAGACAACTTTACCCAAAGAACAGGCAGCATTTGAATTGTCTAAAATTACTACTAATCAAAAACAGGATGAATTTGAAACACTCTGCAGGAAATTAGTAGAAAAAACTATCGCCCCAAACTTGATGCCTCAAGTGGGCCCAACCGGAGGTGGGGATGGGAAAACAGACTCAGAAACTTATCCTGTATCAACTTCAATATCAGAGAGATGGTTTATACCTGAAAAAGGATGGAATAAAGGTGAAAAATGGGCTTTTGCATTTAGCGCAAAAAAAACTTGGAAAAGTAAAGCAAAAAGTGACATAGAAAAAATTATTGGGACAAATCGTGAGTTTACAAGAATTTATTTTATTACAAATCAAACACCTTCAAGTAAAAAAAGGAAAAATGCTCAAGATGAGTTTGCCGAACAATTCGGTTTAGATATTGTCTTATTAGATGGTAAATGGATATTAGAAAAAGTATATGATAATGACTTACTCGAGATCTTTGTCGATTCATTGAACTTATCAGATAGTTATAAAAATAAAAAAATTAGTGTAGGTGAAAATGACGCCAAACGCACCAAAAGACTTAAAGAAATTGAAGAAAATATTCAAAACCCCAATAGGTATTTTGAATATGATTTCCAATTAGTTGAGGATGCTCTTGAGGCAGCAGTTTTATCTAGAAAACTTGAGAAGCCGCGAGATGAAATAGAGGGAAAATTTGATAGAGCCTTTAGATTTTGCAAGAAACTTGATTTAGATAAACAGTGGATTCGGCTACATTATCAAAGAGCATGGACTTACCTTTATTATTTCGATGACTATTCATTATTTATCGATGAATTCGAAAAATTTAAAAATTACATATCTATAGAGTCGTCTATCTCTGAAATTGAGCTATATGTAAATCTTTTTAATTCTCTAAGAAGTATATGTGCTTTTAATGACGATATGACTAAAGCGAAAATTGACTTTTCAAGAGAAAAGAATTATTTGTATGAATTGTTATATAAGATAGGAGAAAAAGAAAATAAGCCTTGTTCATCCCTTATGGCAAAAATGTATATTTCATTTCAAAATTTAATGGATTCAATTTCCGATAGAACAGATCCTAGCATTCATCTGAGCAAATTAACAGAATATTTTAATGAAAGTAGAGGGTTGCTTGATTTTCCCTTTGAAAGTTTTAGAAAAATGGTGCAAGAAATAGGCAGTTTATTTCCAAATAATAAAGAATATGATGAGGTCATTGATGTAATTGCTTCAATTAGCGAAGACCGCTCTTCTGAATTGTCATCCGGAGAGACCTATTTAAAAAGAGGTATGCAGAAACTAAAGGCGAATTATTACAAAGAAAGTATAATATTTTTAGGTAAAGCAGTACATAAACTAGCAAAAGAAGAAAGTGAAAATGGTCTTTATGCTGCCTTAGCTGGCCTCGGACATTCTTTTAAGGAAATGGGATTGATCTGGGCATCAAATAATTGTTTTGTCTCAGCTGGTTCAATTTCTTTTAAATCTTGGTTTGAGAGTGTGATTTTAGATAAAAGAGTATACGACTGTATTAAAAATTTGGCCATTAACGAGCAAATAATTGGTCGAATTCCCAATTTTATTATATGGCACGAGTTGTTTGAAATAGTGTCTAGGCAAATTGAGGAAGAAGATAACTATGATGACGAAATCCCAATCTTTAGTTTATTGGATGGCTGTCTATCTGTTCGTTTGATGAATACCAAAGTCGAAGAGAATGGTACTTTTTCATTTTTACCAGATTTACTGGCTAGGCATAGTTTATTTCTTTCGGAAGACGCGAGTTTATTCAAACTTGGTTATACCGATTTAATAATTGATAATTATAAAGACATTGGCATTAATAATGAAGACGAGCTAGAAGATTACTTTGGAATGGTTGCAAACCAACCATTTAGAGATCAAATGCTGTATGAATCTAATTTTTTGTCGGAGAGCCCACTTCAGATTACCTCTAAAATACTTGGGTGCAATTTTGTCTTCACCTTTAAAAAAGATCCCGAATTACTATTGGCGGCAGAGACTCTTGCCGCTTTTTTTGAAAATTTCTTTTCCACGTCGTTATCTGATGTTTTTCCAAGTACTGAAGCGATCTTTATCGAATTAATTAGAAACCCTGAAGTTATTTTTAATTTCAGTGAAGGTAATTCATCTTCAGAGTATACCATAGAAATTGACAAATTCGATTTTACTGAACAAACACATGAAACTATGTGGGGCAAATTAATGGAATTTACAGGCTTAATATTAACCAAAAACTTTATGGTGGAAGATCCAAAGAAATATTTAGAAAACTTATTCACGAATGAAGAAATCAGCGAGAGGTTAACATTCATTTTTCAACACAGGAACTTTTTTAATAATATTCTCGGTGATAACCAAAAATTATTTTTTGAAGATTGGATAGAAGAAAAATCTTTTACTAATTATTCTATGAAAAGAGATATACCACTCATCTTTGATGATGAGAAGGGAAAAAATATTAAAGATAAAGATGAAACTGGAGAATTTGATTTTGAAAAGCATACACATAAAAACAGGAATATTTTATCAATTATTGATATTCCATTATGGGAAAAAGCTAATTGGAAAGGATTTGGAACTGTAGGTACTGATCAAGGCTTCGGAATTTTTCTTGGGTACGAAAATATAATATATGGCAAGAAAATTTTTGAAAACTGGATTCGTAAATTAGGGTCAGAAGATAAAGAGGAGCGAATAAAAATTTCCATTATTATGGGCATAGATGAGAACAATCCTTTTTGGTATAAGGTACTGATAGGATCAAATCTCTTAAAAGACGATATTAAACCTGGTAATTTATTTGTTACACCCCTTAGAATTCATGAGATGAATCCCCGTACACCGGATAATTTGAATAAAATAATTGAAATGTATAACAAGTATCAGAAATTCAGATTTTTTCCCGCTGAATTAAATTACGACACTCGAGAATTTAAACCGATTTTTAGTAGAAGTATAATTAAAAAAGAATTGAACATTAAGAACGCATGGGAAATAGGCCTGCACGACGTTGAAAATGTTATTTTCAAAAAAGGTGATCGGCCCATTATCCCAGATGGTGTTGAGAATGCTCCGGTGTTAGAAATTTTAAGAAAATGGGAATAAAACATTGTAGAAAAATTAACTGATTATTTCGCAGTTGTGTATTTACCAATAATGGTGTAATTCAATGAAGCCCTCTAACCTCCGTTGCACCGGACAGCATAAGCTGTGGAGGTCTTGGTATGTCATCTCTCGCCGGAGTCCAAGGTGCATTTTCAAGGGCCGGATCGTTGAAGTTCAGTTTTTGTAAATGTTTCGAAGGGACAGTCACTATTCCAGATCGAGGAAGATCGCCGAATGTATCTCACAGGCTGCCGGTGAACTGGGGCCGTTAGGCAAACAGGAGTAATGGAGGTTATTATGAAACACGTATTCCGTTCCATGATGCTTATAGTAATCGCCAGCCTCGCGTGGGGGCAAGCGCCGCCACTCCTCCAATTTACCCCAACCGCCGATACAATATTTATCGGGAGCGGATGTACGCCGCCTATGCTGACCTACAGCATCTATCGCGATTCCAGTGGGGCGGATTCGATTCTCATTCGTCCCGGATTTAACACAGGCATGTCCTATCACGATAGTACTGGAACGACGCATTCCCTGGACCACAGTGCGTTTGTCGTCCATGATTCCACGGCGCAGTGGACGTACGAAGTCTGGTATCATCCCATCGACACCACGTGGCTCTATGATTCCACCTTTGCCGTACCCCCGGATTCCGCGCTGGAATTTTATGAAACCTTTCGGTGGACGGTGTATGTCACATCGGCGACCCAGGTGGTTGATTCGTTGTCTCAGGTCTTTTTCGCGCAGCAGTTTGGATTAGGGATCGACTCGGAGCCTGGTCGGATTGTCCGCTTCACCTTGCATCCGAATTACCCCAATCCGTTTAATGCCCAGACCCGCATTTCGTATACCTTGCACCACTCGGACGCCGTCACCATGACACTCTACGATATCACAGGGAGAGCGGTGTGGTCTCGCTCGGTGCAGAACCAATCGCCTGGGCGACATCAGTACCAATTCACGGAGCCCTCCATCCCCTCAGGTTTCTACTATTTCCGCCTGGCAACGTCCAGCGGGAGTGTGACGCAAAAATGGTGCATCATCAAATAACACCTGTTTGCCTAACCTCCGTTGCACCTGACAGCATGAGCTGTGCAGCTCCTGGAATGTTCACCCAAAACTTAATGCGAATCGCATTTTCGAGGGCCGGATCGGGGAAGGTCAGTTTTTGTAGGTTTTTCAAAGTTACGGTCACTACTCCATATCGAATGCAAATGCCGAATGGCTGTCACAGGCTGCCGGTGAACTGGGGCCGTTAGGCGCATTTTTTTTTGATAGTATATAATTTTGTGAAATAAATAAGGAGTAACTATGGCACTCAGAAATAAAGAATTGCATTTGAAATATTGGGTGGGAATTCTAATGGCCATAATTGTATTATTAATAAGTACATTTTGGTATGACATTCCAAATCTAGGTGATAGATTAATTTTTGCTTTAACATTAGCATCAGTTTTGCTTGCAATATTAGCGATATTTTTCACACTAAATTTCAACACTTTGTTTTCAAATAATGTCGTGAAACTATTATCAATTAATGACAAAATTGAAGAATCTGCCTCAAAGCTTTTTCAAGTAAATAAGAGATTGGATGAAAAACTAAAGGTTATACCAGATTCTATAGGTGAAATTGATAAAAAAATTGAAACTACTAATGAGTTAATCGAAAGTAGGTTGTCATATGAAGGTAAAAAACCTACTGAAAAAGTTGAATGGGATGCTGATAAATTCAGTTTGTTTTTCATTAAGTTATCATTTCTTGGAATGATATATATGTATCTTATAGCTACTTATTATAAAAATAATAAACCAATTAGCAGGAAATTATTTGATAACCCAACATTTATAGGTTTTGAATACTTCGTTGGCTTTTTAATTCCATTAAAGAGTATAGACTTGAGCGAATTTTATTATCAGAAAGAGAGTAGTGAAATCATTGTAACAAAATGTGATCAAGTGTTTTTGGATGAAATAGACAATATTTTTGATTGGGTAATCGAATATTACGAATCAGAGGGGGATAAAAAACAATCTGAATATTTAAAAAAATCAAAACAGCTAATTTTGGATAACTTGTAAAAAAATGCACCTAACCTCCGTTGCACCGGACAGCATGAGCTAGTCAGCTCTTGGAATGTTATGTCTCTTTTTTTGGTAAGGCGCATTTTCAAGGGCCGGATCGGGGAAGGTGAGTTTTTTTGCATGTTTCAAATATCTGGTCACTATTCATGATCGTTTGCGATTGCCGACACGAAGCAACAGGCTGCCGGTGAACTGGGGCCGTTAGAACGCACAATTAAAACATAGGAGAAGAAAATGGCACGTCCTAGAATCTTCGTTAGCTCTACATTTTACGATTTACGGCAGGTCAGAGAGGATTTGGAAAGGTTTATAAAAGAATTAGGATATGAACCTGTGTTAAATGAGAAGGGTAAAATCCCTTATGGGAAAGATGAACCTGTAGAAAATTACGCATATCGTGAAGTCGAATTAAGTGATATCCTCGTTTCAATTATTGGTGGACGATATGGTAGTAGCGACTCTTCTGAGGAAGAATATTCAATATCCCAGCAGGAGTTAAAGCGAGCTTTAGATAGAGGAATTCAAGTTTTTATCTTTATTAAACAGGATGTGGCAGCCGAATTTAACACATATAAAATCAATCGGGAAAATGACTCGATTAATTATAATTCTGTTGATGATACGAGAATTTTTAGTTTCATTGACTACTTATACAAGCTCCCTAGAAATAATCCGATCTCGACGTTTGAAACATCAATGGATATTGTAAAATATTTGAAAGGTCAATGGTCAGGTCTATTTCAAAGGTTTCTACAAGAACAAAAAAGACTTTCAGAATTTAAAATTGTTGAAGAAATGAAATCTGTATCGAATACCTTGCAGGAACTTGTGAAATTTTTAACTGAAGAAAGACGAAATAAAGATGAAGCAATCCAAAATATTTTACATACGAACCATCCCGCATTCCGTCGTTTTGCGGAATTAACTTCGACTTCCTATCGAGTGTATTTTTCAAACATCTCCGAACTTAATCGTTGGTTAAAAGCCAGAGGATTTTCCACTGTTAGTCCTGAAGAATTTGATGATGATAGTAATTACGAATGGTTTAATTCAGATTCTAAAGAGTATATAAAGATTACAAAGGATATTTTTGATGAGGACGGTAGATTGAAAATATTTACCGAGGAGAATTGGGATGATAATTGGATTAAAAAAGGAATACCTCCAAACCAAGATCTTGAGCTAGGAGACGACTTTGACGATTTACCATTTTAATAATTGTGCGTTCTAACCTCCGTTGCACCGGACAGCATGAGCTGTTCAGGTCTTGGGAGGTTCACCCAGCACTTGATGTCAGTCGCATTTTCAAGGGCCGAATCGGGGAATCTCAATTTTTGTGCAGGTTTCGAAGAACTGGTCACTATTCATGATCGATGTCAAATGCCGAATCACTGTCACAGGCTGCCGGTGAACTGGGGCCGTTAGGTGGCAATTTTTATTTAAGTGTATTGACTGCAGAGCCAATTGAAATCCCATAACATCATATGGTCTTGACTATTCGTAAATCATCGCTAAATTAAACAAGTCTTATTTAAAATCAATTGAGATTTGAAATGGATTCAAAAAATAAACAAGAAATTGTAAGTGATATTTGTTGCCTTCTTGATATTGAAGAGCAAAGATCCTTTTATTCAACTGGCTCCAAAGTTACGAAAGAGGCAATTTTTAGTATTTATGAGAGATTGTCTAAAAGTACTGTCACTGGGTTTGAGATTTATAATCGCTCAAAACATGGTCTTATTAAACATATTGCGGCAATTTTAGGAGTAAATCCAGTTGATGAATGGTTTTCAACCGGTAGTACGGTGACGGCAGAAGCCTATAAAAGAATTTACTTTTCCTTAAAGGAAATGAAAACAATAGAAGAATTTGAAGAGACAACCTTACCAGTCTATTATGATTCAAAAGAAAAAATATTTAAATCCTTAAAAAAGTTTGAAGAAGAGATTGAAGAAGAAATTATTAAAAAAGAAGATTTGGAGGAAATTCAAAACACAGTTGAAAACTATGGCTTTGATAAAATTAAAAAACTTACTATTGAACGAATTAACCAGAATCCAACTTTTAAATATTTTACATTGGATAATGGCGAGTATTATCAGGATGATGCCATTAAGGAAGTGCAAAAAAAGAGAAGTAGTATTGGTCAAGAAATAATTCAGTTTGAAAAAGAAGCAACTTTAATGTCATTAAATGATTTAGAGAGTAAATACTTCAATTGAAAAATTAGGTTCTCCAAATGGACAGTAATCCCAGAGTATTCTCATTAACTCCCATAACCGATTTAATTACCTTAGCTGGTTATAATTTTAAAAATGATCAGATAATACCTGCTATAAAGTTGAATTCAGATTTAATTGTATTGGACGCTTATGGTTATGAGGCAACTGCATTTAATTATAAAAGAACCTCCCTAAATCATGATATAAAGTATGTAACCGCTCTCGGGCACGGAAATGATGACAATTTTTTCGTCAAACAGCCTATGTTTAATGATAAAACCGAAGCTTTATTTGATTTTGATTATGATTTTGAGGTAAAAGGAAAAATATTTCACCTTTGTGCATGTTATACAGGGATAAATCTAGGAAGCAAATTAATTAAGAAGGGGGCAGAGGCATTCATTGGTTACACAAAACGTGTAGGAGGAGTCGACCATTACTCTAATTTGAATCAAATATTTAATTGTGATGGTAAAATAGATAAAGTCTTGTGTGCTGGTAAAACTGTTGAGGAAGCGCATAATGAGGCGTACAGATCATATTCTAATGCGATTCAACAATTACGTAGCGCTGGGAAAACAAGAGCTGCCGCTGTTTTTAAAAGGCACCGTGATTCATTATGTTCCCCTGTAACCAACAGTAAATATGGTAACAAAGACGCTACTATATATTGATACATAACATTGACATCCTTTTTATATGACAAAAAAAAGAAACAAAAAGTTATTCTTAAATCTCATAGATAAAAAAATTTCAAAGTGGGAAAAAGAAAGAGATGATGGTCGAGGTTACATTGATGATAAAATTCGGGTTTTTATCGATCACGGGATCCTAAAAGATTTAAAAGAGCTTCGAAAAAAATACATAGAAAAACACAATTAAATTTCACTTATTTCTGATCTCCAAATTGCCACCTAACCTCCGTTGCACCGGACAGCACTAGCGACGTGCTTTTGGAGGGTTTTTCCAGCAATTCATGAGAGTTGTATTTTCAAGGGCCGGATCGATAAAGGTCAATTTTGTAGGTGTTTCAAAGGTCTGGTCACTATTCCAGATCTTGGCAAATTGCCGAAACCACGTCACAGGCTGCCGGTGAACTGGGGCCGTTAGGTTTTGGGGGGCGCGTGAATTCACCGTATACACAATTCACTTGGCCGATCAGACTATTTCTGGAATCACAACCGCCAACATAGTGGGCATAGATACCCCTACTTAGCCGTTCATTAGACTAGCAACGTTATCGGAATGTTTGTGGTTATTATATTTTTTCAACGGATTGGAAGTTTATAGATGAAAAAGTGACTATTTATAGGAGTCGACGTGTTTAAATTTTTAGCTACACAAAGGCTCATCTTTTCAGTGAGGAAATAAAACTCTTGACAACCAGAATTGGAGTAAGGAGATTAATGTAAAATATTGCTGCTATAATCGACTTCTGATATTTGTTCCGGTAATATGTACTTTGATGATAGTCTGTGAATGAGAGTTTTTACCCCTTTGTTTTTTGATAAAACGAAGATAATATGTTCTTTATCTGTGCAGAATAAAATGCATAGATATATACCAGCTGCATGTTACAATCCGGGATGGTAAAAATGTGTACTTTCGAAAATAGAGTCTCCATTAATTTAAAACTATTGCAGGTATACTTTAGCATTAATTCAACTTGTATCATAAAAAATAGCATTATCCTTTTATTATCGATTCTGCTTTTGACAAGGGTAAATCATGCTCAGTGGCCCACGACGCCAACGGAAGATTTACAGATTGCCTATAATTCTGCTGCCATTAACCTGGCGCCAGGGGAAAACGGCGATGTATGGGTGCAGATGGGCGGTGGGCATCCTGACTACTATTACCAGACGTTTCTGCAGAAGGTCAATCCGTGGGGATATTCGGTGTTTGACACGATTGTCGGAGTCCAAGGCCCGGAAGATAATCATGCTGCCGCTGCCATGTCTTCCGATGGCATGGCAGGGCTCTATTTAGCCTATCACACCGCAGAATGGATTAACTATCCGCACACCTATAATTATACCCTCCGGTTACAGCATTACGACAGTACTGGCACGCCACTTTGGCCGAACTATGGAATTGCAATAGCGCGGATGGACACTGTCTCCCATGGGAGTCAATGCCAAGTTATACCGGATGAGAGCAGTGGAGTCATTGTCGTCTGGACGGACCGCCGTGAACCGATAAGTGCCCAAAACTATGATCTGTTTGCGCAACGCTATTCTGCTCATGGTCAGGCCATATGGAATAGGAATATTGTGGTCACAACTAGAAATCAAAACCCTCTCCGGGTGTTCTCCGATCAAGAGGGCGGCGTGATTATTCAGGGAGGGGCCTGGTTTTACCGATTGGATATGCAGGGAAACGCGGTCTGGGATTCCCTAGGGGTTCGTGATCCGGTATGGAGTAACAAAATCATTTCTGGGCCGCAGGGCAGTGTTATTAGGGTCACAGGAATTTTGTGTGACAGTGGCAACTATCCCGATTTCAAGTACGTATTAATAACGAATCGTTTAAATCATAGCGGGGAATGGGTATGGCCTGATTCTGGCGTAAGTTTTACAGACACTTTACTTATTACAGATCCTGGGGGAATGCGATATGAGCTTGCCATGTTAGATACCAATAAAATTCTGTATGCATGGCAGGCACGTTATCTGGATCCCGCTTTTCATACTAATGGTATTTGGGTACAGATCATGAAAACAAATGGTGACATAGTTTTGCCCGAAGGAGGGATGCAATTTGTCGATGATACCACTGCGTCGCTAGAGGCCCTCATGGCAAGCGAATTCGGATCAGTCCTGTGTTTTTTTAGGAAAGGACCGGAAAACCATCTCTTTGCCCAACGCATAGACAGTTTGGGACAGCCGATGTGGGGCGACTCTGCAGTCCTCGTTTCCACGAGAGACAGGGGCGTCCTGGGTGCCGTGTCTGATGGGCAGGGGGGGGCGATTGTGGCAACAGGCACCGCTTCGTTAAAGCAGATCAGTGTGAATGGCAATTTAGGGGAAGTCATTACGACGACTTTTCCTGAACCTCCGGCACAGAGACCGAAGCACATCCGGTTATCTCCGGCGTATCCCAACCCGTTCAATAGTGCAACCATTGTCAGGTATGAAGTTCCCGTCTCCACTATACTTCGCGTCAACATTTACAATCTTCGCGGCCAGCGAGTCACCACTCTCATTGACAAGAAGCATGAACCGGGTATCTATCATGTTCGGTGGAATGGAAAAGACGACGCCAACTCTCCAGTTCCAAGCGGGGTGTATTTTGTAAGGTTACAAAGTTCATTATCAACAATCAGTCAAACACGGAAAATTATATTAATTCGTTAAGTACCATGGAATGACCAAAGTAACCACAACAAAGCAAGGAGGGTGCAATGAAGTATTCATGGATGTACCTTACGCTTGGTTTTTTCCTGGTCTCAGTAATGGGATTCCCCATTAATGCCGCCTACCACGATACCGGGATGCGTACCTGGAACCAGCCGGACGGGACCAAATTTCAGGCTCGCACCTGGGGAGATGAATTTTACCACTGGATGGAAACCAAGAACGGCTACCGGATTGTCCGTGGGGACGACCAATGGTTTTACTATGCCACGTTAGGTAAAGAAGGACAATATGTAGCCTCCCAATATCGAGTGGGAATCGATGCTCCGCCAGCAGAATCCTACAAGTTGGAACGGTCGACAGCCTGGAAAGCACAGAGGGATTCACTGGTTGCTGCCTTTGAAAGTGGTATTGTCCAGACCAAACAGGAATACGACGTCAAACAAAAGGCCGCCCTCGCTGGAAACCCCGTTTCTTATACACTTAATATTGTACTTGTGGAATTTACTGATACAACTCATTATGAGGATCCGGACCCAGAATCTCCCCATTATAACGGATATTTAAAAGCTATGTTCGATAGTATGTTCTTTTCTCAGGAACATTTCTGGGAGGATTTTGATAGTGAATTGCACCCAGAAGGCGATTCGTTGTTTGGTAGTTTTCGGGATTACTGGACGGAGCAGAGCTTTGGGTTACTCCAGTTTTCGGTCAATAGTGGCGTTGTGAATCCGATCAATCCCGATGGGACTCCCCAGTGGTACCAGCTGGATTCCACCTACTCCTATTATCGTAATTTAGGACTTTATAATAGTATTGATGCAATCGTAAGCGAATTGGATTTGGATACTCTTCAGGGGAAAGTAGGAATAATTTATGCTGGTGAGTCTGACTGGATAAAATTAAATGGACGGTATCCTGGACTGTGGCCTCATGCACATTGGAACGGAAAGTATTATATTGCCGGTGAACAATCACGGGACAAGAAAGTTTATGGAGGAGATGATTTGTTACGTTTTGGCCATATCGGGCTACATTGCCACGAATTTGGTCACCTGCTTGGATTTCCAGACGTTGATACACTTGTTAGCCCTTATCACTGGTCATTGATGGCCGCTGGAGGAAGTAACGGGCCACGGATGAATAGTGCTTGTCCAGCTAGTGTCAAACCATCTTATAAAATAGATAAAGGGTGGGTATCATATACTGATATCTTGACCGGCGTTCATCGGAATTTCGAATTTAAGTATAATTATGATAATCCTAAGTACTATAAGGTTCCAGTTAGCGGGACAAATGATTATTATATCCTTGAGCAACGATTACATGAGGGTTTTGATTTATATACGCCACCTTTAGAAAATTTTTTACAAAATCCACCCGTTCCTCCAAATGGAACACAAGGTGGTTTAATAATTTGGAGAGGCGATTACTTTATTGAGGCAGATAATGACCATGAAGCATGGCCAAGTGATCATTTGTTCACCGATCCTTTTCCTTACGACTCACAAAATCAAAATTTCAATGATCATACTACTCCTAATAGTCAAATTGATGGAGACCTTTCGCATATTGCAATTCAGAATATATACTGGCATGATGCTACGAAAACTGTTACCGCTGACATTTACACCAACGCCTGGGGTGGTAATATCAGCCAAAACACTACATGGAGCGGTGATGTTTATATTTATGATGGCGTAGTTGTCGATAACAATACGACCTTAACCATTGAAGCGGGAACGACCATACATTTTGGCGGCCACTATAATTTCAATGTGAAAGCAGGATCCCGCATTCTTGCCCAAGGTACCTCGTCGGAGCCAATACAGTTTACGTTAGATCCTCATGCATCCGATGATGACTGGGGTACGTTCTATATCAGAGGCAGCAATAACATCCTGCAGTACTGTACCTTTGAGAAGGGGGATTGGGGGGTGAAAATTATTGGCAGTCCAGATCCCGCTAATGGTAATTTAGTAGAAAATTGTATCTTTCGGTGGAATGACCAAGGACTGCGTATTCATAATAATGATATTGACGTTCGAAGTTGTGATCTCTACGAAAACCGTCACGCTTTTGTATTAATTGATAATGTTCAGGTCAACCTGGAAGGTAATCATGTCTACCTCAACGAACGGGATGGTATATATGCCACGTCGGGAAATCTTGTGAATTTATATGGAAATGTGATTGAGAGCAACGGCATCGGTAACGAGCTGTCACGGCACGGAATCTATGGCTACCAGTACAGTGGGAATGTCTTTAACCTGGGCGATGTGAGCACCGGGGATTGGGAAGGGTATAATACCATTCGTGAAAACTACCAGGTCGAAGTGAAAGCAGACGGGAATTCCGGGAGTCTGCGTAATTCCATCCATGACTACGACGGATACGAGATTTATAATTATAACACGTATCCGATGTTTCCGGCGGTGTTTACTTGGTTTGGCGAATATCCCCCGGATCAAAACCAGTGGTATGGGGGCGTGAGTACGTACGGTTCCCTGTCTTCAGTACCGAATTGGGAAGGAACAACCCGCACCGGTGCCTTGGGGAAATCGGCCACTCCGGATGATCAGTACCCGCCTTTGCACGTTTCACCAGGAGAAAAAATCAACAATTTACAGGCGATGATACAAGCCCATCCTCGTTCGATTCGAGCGGATTCAGCGTTAACAGCGTTATATCGCATGATCCGATCAGATTATGTTGACGACAATTACGGTCACCGGGAGCAATTCTTCGGCTATTTGCAGCAAGTATACTCCCAGCACCCGGAAACAGCACTCGGGCAGAAAGCGTTACGCTACATGATGTTTTGGCAGCAGGTGCAGAACAACCTGGATGCCGCGATTCAACTGGGGCAGTTGGCTCGGGCAGAGGCCACCGGAATGGAAAGACAAGCACTCCAGGAAAACCTGGTGATGTTATATTTACGCAACCAGCAGCTCACGGGAGCGGAAACCGCGTTGGCTAGGTACCAGGCGGCCTTTCCCAACGCCACTGGCCGGATTGCCTTTTTATCGGAATCCATCGCCCAGTACCGGGATATGCAAGGAGCATCGCAGGGTCTAGTGAAGCCCCATGCACCACAGAACGGCCAGACACCGGGTATCCCAACGGAATTGGTTTTGCAGCAGAATTATCCCAATCCCTTCAATCCGGCAACGACTATCGCATTTGGTCTGCCTGCAGATCAGCATGTGCAAATAATAATCTATAATGTGCGGGGTCATCAGGTGGCGACTGTGCTTAATACAATGATACAGAAAGGATACCATGCTGTCCGGTGGGATGGGCGAAACACGGGCGGTGAGCGGGTAGCCAGCGGTCTGTATATTTACCAAATCCGGACATCTCAATCAATGATCTCGAAAAAACTGATGTTGCTGCGGTAGCATAAGAGAGTCGGGGCCATCAACACGGAGAAATCACCGGTCTGGATAATGCCCGGCCGGTGCTTTGTCCCCTTGATATACATGAAGTCATTTACTACCCATGCGTTTCCAATCAAATATTCAGGAGAATATTGTCAACGAATGTTGGGTTACTCCTACCTAATAACCATATTTTTCTGATGTGTATTATCGGGAGAGGGTGAGGCGCATAATTTGAGTGTCAAGTGGATGGGGTATGGCACGAGCCAATAATCAAATTACAGGCCTAATTCGTTGTACACCCCAAAACCTAACCTCCGTTGCACCGGACAGCACTAGCTATGTGCTTTTGCGTTGGTTTTTCCTCAAGGTAATGGAAGTCATATTTTCGAGGGTTGGATCGGGGAAACTCGGTTTTGAAAGATTTTTCGACGGTTGGGTCACTGTTCATGACCACTTGAAAATGCCGGATCGACTGGACAGGCTGCCGGTGAACTGGGGCCGTTAGCCCGCAAAATAATTTTGCCAGTACAGTTAAATAATTACGGGAGAATAGATTATGAGAGAATGGATCATTACTACTTCAATATCTATCTATGATTTTATAGCGCCAATTTATGGGATAGCATTTTTATTAGTATTTTTTCTTTTCATTCCATTGGGTCTTTTTAAAAAAACCAGCGGGTTTGCTTCCGTATCTCTACTGATCTCTTCATATGTATTCGGGGCTTCAGTATGGTTTTATTCTGCCGCGTTAACCTTTGCACTACTTGGTTGGTTTTGGTTAATTATTGGATTCTTTGTATTTGGACTTGGAGTTATTCCTTTAGCAATTTTCGGGACATTCTTTAATGGACATATAGGAATTGGTATTGGTGTATTAATATCGGCTATTTTTGCGTTTGGAATACGGTGGTTGGCTTTATATATAGATGAAAAATCAAAAAGTCTGTAACCCAAATACATTAAAGGGAAGAAAAATCCATAGTTGAGAGGAGATTATCTATCTGTTCGGTGTCGACATAAAAATAATCCCGTGGCAGTCTATCGATAGCATCTTGTACCATTTGTAAAATTATTGAGCGAATTTCATTATTTGTTTTATTTTTAATATCACGTTGGAAATCCATAGAATTTATGTCAAATATTGGAGTAATATTATTATAGTTTGAGCGTGGATCATATCGTTCTCTTTCATCGAAATAAATTCTTGGGATTAACATTTTACTTGTATGGTACAATATTTCAATCCAACCAATTACCTTATTGTATTTCCACGGTGTGTAATATTTAGAATTATAATATTGATATTTATTGCTTTCTATTTCTGGTGGCATCTCCTGTCCAGCATTTTTCCACTCCTTTTTTAAATTGCTTACTATTTTATTTACTTTTTTGATTAACTGCTCATTGCTTTGGTCTTCACTTTGGATATATACGGGGATTGAAAATAATAATAATGTCTCTTTGCTCATTATTGTAGATTTTTACTTAATTTCTTTGGGCTAGGTATTTACCTAAACCTACTGGTGTAGTACCATCATTGTAAAAATTAGGTATATTTTTTCCACCTAATATTCGCCCTTTTGCGAATTCTTCTATTTCATCTCCATTGACTACTTCAAAGTTAGGCTGCGCTTCTAGAAGACTTAATGTTTTGTAATAGCTAAGTTCAGCTTCTTTTGAGGCTTTTCCACATCTTGCGGATCCTTCATTTTCTCCGAAAATCCCAATAAAAATAGTAAGAATTATGGTAAGTTCTTCATTTCCAATTTTTCTGCTGTTTATCCCATAAACACTAAGTAATTGCTCAGTCAAACCATATATGTATCCTCTACAAAATGGTGTATTCAGTTCATTAGAAATTTCTTCTTTAGGAATAGCCACAACTTGCATCACGATTAACTTTACGGCATTCTCAATGAGGCTCTGTGATTTTTCGTTTAATTCTTCGTTTTGTTTATTGCTTGATGATTGAAATAATCTTTTTAAGTAATTCAACATATCAATCTTATACTGTTTACTTTATTAGGAATTGATGTATTATAATGAATCATTAATATTTTTTAAAAGAAGATGGTACTCCTAATTATTTCAATATTATTTATTGAGAATAAATATTACAAACGAAATAATTATTTTGCGGGCTAACCTCCGTTGCACCGGACAGCACTAGCCGCGTACGTTTGCGTTGGTTTTCCCAGCAATTTACGCAAGGCGCATTTTCAAGGGCCAGATCAGGGAAACTCAGTTTTGGCAGGTGGTTCGAAGGTGCGGTCACTCTTCCAGATTATTTGCGATTGCCGAAAGTTTATCACAGGCTGCCGGTGAACTGGGGCCGTTAGGGTGCACGGAGCACGTGATGATCATTATGAATATTTAGGTAGATACAGGTTGTTTTCCGAGTAGGTCTAAAGGAAATTATGCCTATGGGAATCT
>Ga0180433_10004122_pt1 | contig 20633 bp, 14 predicted proteins | sample SS_ome_8_FD_132980 | JGI IMG/M metagenome (GOLD analysis project Ga0180433, IMG submission 132980) | Hypersaline lake sediment archaeal communities from the Salton Sea, California, USA - SS_1_D_1 metaG | ecosystem: Environmental > Aquatic > Non-marine Saline and Alkaline > Hypersaline >... | reverse complement strand
TTCCTTCAATTCTTCAATTCGGGCGCGATGATTCGCAATCAAGCGGCGGTGGCCCGGCAAAACCAGATCAATATCCAATTCAGCCACTTTGTCCAGGCTTGCCAGATAGTGTTTCAACGGATTCTCATCGTCTGCCCAGCATTGGATGTGGGGTGTTATGTCGATCAAGATATGGTCTCCGGCTATGAATAGTTTTCTATCAGGCTCATACAGGCAGATATGACCCATGGTATGGCCGGGCGTGGTGACGCATTTGAAATGATAGCTCCCCACGTCAATTCGATCTCCATCATCAAGAGCCTCTAGACCTGGAATCCAATCTGAAGCATATTTGGCGCCGGGGTGGGCATCCAGAAGCGCCCGCAATTCATGCTCCGGGAAACCGTTCTTTGCTGCAAAGGCAATCATGGTATCAAAACCCTCCCACGATTCCAGGAGTTCTCTGGCCGGACGGCTGAAGATGACATGGCTGGTATCCGAAATCAGCTTATGTATGAGCCCAAAGTGATCCGCATGCAGATGGGTGATGAAAATGTCGGTATTATCCAGTTTGATGTTCAAACGGGCTAATCCACTCTGCATTGCCTTCAAGCATTCCTGGCGGTTGAAACCCGTATCGACGATAAGGTTCCTTTCCGGGGCCCTGATAACATAAGAATTGAGATACCTGAGCGGGCTCTCGGGCAAAGGGATTTTTATTCGAAAGAGATCGGGCATTATCTCGTCACACATGATCAAACATCCTGACATCCAATGAGATTGTTATTCATCATTCAATACACATGACTCACTCGGATAATTTGAGTGAAAGGGGTTCTTCATTCCTGGCTTTCAAAAGCCTCAGAGTGACCAGGAAACAGATGGCCCCCCAAACATAGCCAAAAAGGGGATCGACAGCGTGATGGTAGCGGAGATAGAAAGTGGACACCGACACACCCACAGTCAGCGGAAGCAGAACATAACCGAGCTTTCTCACATAGCGGAGGGCGACCAGAGATAGGACAAACACTTCGGCGATGTGGGAGGATGGAAAAGCGCCTCCCGCAATTCCCGCACTGGACTGGATGGTCCGGATGATCCAGGCGAACAAATAGCCAGAGTGCGTTTTGGTGTGGAGCTCCATCATTCTCTCAGCCATTGCGGGTGAAAGACAGGGCAGGAGATAAAACAGCACATAGTTGGAGAGAAGTGTTACAGAAAGGAAAGAGAAGGCCGCCAACGCCTCGGCACGTTTCCCCGTGAAGTACAGCACGAGGACCACAGTCGGCAGAAACAGATAATAGCTGGCATAGAAGAAATACATGAGCTCATCCAGCCAGGGACTGTAGAACTGCTGCAGCCAGACAGTCGGGTGGATGCCGAAAAGAAGCTTGTCCGTCTGGATGGCGATCTCCGTGAACCAGAACGTTCCGAAGAACATCCGGACAATGCCGTTAACCGTACTCCATCCAATGAGGAATACGGCAATAGGATAGAAAGTCCGCATGAACCAGGCAATTTGTTTCTGCGGATGCTTTTCGGCAAACCGGACAAATTCCAGGATGACGAAAGCCAAAACAACATGAATGAGCACATAGCGCGGCCAGTCCTCTACAGCTTTGTGAAAAAAGATGAGACAGACACCAATTAAAACTAAATAGGTAACACAGGCTATGTCCATCACGCGAAAACGTGTGTGGCCGTAGCGGGAATGCCATGCATTCTTCAGGAGCTTCATCCGATATCCTCTCCATCAAAGGCCCCCATTGTATTCATTTTCCCTCACAAAAACAATCTCACCGGATGGGCTCAGACATGAAAAGATTGAAATAATCACAATGTTGGCGTGACATCTCTACGAAAAGCCCATATTTGGGGTGTATTGCCATAAATTCAAGTCTTGCCCCATCGGTCTTTGACTTAGGGGGAAGGTCGTGATAAGATTCCTCGCGATTTTTTTGACCGATTGGATCCTGAGCGCATAGAATCTGATGATCGACAAGGTTTTAGACATCGCCGCATCCATCGATGGCGTTCTCTGGGGGCCCTGGACCATGATCTTCATTGCCGCGGTCGCTGTCTATCTTTCGGTCAGGTCGGGTTTCTTCCAGGTGAGAAAATTCCCTCTGATCTGGAGAAACACGTTCGGGAAAATCTTCCAACGCCCGGATGCCGGAAGCACAAAAAAAATGACGCCTTTCAAGGCCACGACCACAGCCCTGGCCAGCACGGTGGGAATGGGCAACATGGCCGGCGTGGCCACGGCTCTCTCTGTCGGGGGTCCAGGCGCGATATTCTGGATGTGGCTCCTGGCCATCCTGGGCATGATGACCAAGACTGTGGAAATCACCCTGGCTGTTCACTACCGGGACATCGATGCCGAAGGGAATCCGCACGGCGGCCCGATGTACTACATCACCAAGGGTTTGGGGTGGCCAGTTCTTGCCAAGATTTTCTGTATAGGGATCCTCATCAATTCTCTGCTCGCATCAACCTTGATTCAATCGCATACAGTTGGCCGTGCCTTTCTTGCCAGCTACAGCATCAGTCCCTACTTGATCACGGGGGGGATGTCTGTCATCACCGGGATCGTGATCATCGGCGGCATCAAACGAATCGGGCAGGTCTGTGAAACGCTCGTCCCTCTTATGTCGCTCATTTACATTGTCGGCGGGCTTATCCTTTTTTTTATGAATTTCGAACATATCCCCTATGTTTTTGGCACTATTTTTCATTACGCCTTCTCCCCGGCACCGGCCGCAGGCGGTTTCGCAGGCGCCACGGTCGCCGCGGCCATAAAGAACGGAATGGCCCGGGGCATGCTGTCCAACGAAGCAGGGGAGGGCACGGCGCCGATGGCCCATGCCACAGCCAACACCCCGCACCCCTTCCAGCAGGGCATCTGGGGTTCGTTTGAAGTTTTTGTCGATACGATTGTCATCTGCACCATCACTTCTTTCGCCATTCTGTCCACGGGCGTTCTCTCCAACGGAGAATCGGGAATCGAGTTGGTCATCAGTGCCTTTGCATCGGTGTTTCCTCCCCAGCTGGCGAATGCACTTGTTTCCTTTATCATCCTCACTTTTTGCCTCTCAACCCAAATCGGTTTCTTCATCTACTATGAAACCTCGGCCATCAACGTGTTCGGAAAAAAATCCATGGCCTACCTGCGATGGCTCTACTTGATACCCGGGGTGGCCTTTGCCGGATTCGGCAATGTGGATAAGCTTTGGATTTTTGCCAACATCTCGGTCGGCGTCTGCGCCATCCCCAATTTGATTGCTGTCTTAGCCCTGAGCAGTGTCTTCTTCATCCTGATGAAAGATCGCATGCAGGGCCAAAACAAGTATGTGACGGCGATCACGGATAAGGAAAGAAATTATGTCAAAAAAAGTGGATAGGATATCCTTTGAGCTGGGCATGATCAACTGCTTTGTGGAAATGGTGGCCTGCGGTGTCAAAAAGATGGCCATCAGCCCTCCTCTTGCTCCGGATGATTATCACTATGTCGAACCCCTCTCAAAAAAAATGGTCGAGGCGTTCGGCATCAAGTCGCACCTGGATAAATCCCTCTTGATTACCGACCTTCAAACCGAAGATTTCACCAAAGGGAAATGGGCCATACTGTACTACAAAGACGATCCTGTTTTGGAGGCTTACATCAAACTGAAAGAAAGAAAACGGGACCTCGAGGGACAAGGACAATATGACGAGGCCAATCGAAAGGACATTTCCAGGGAATTCATGCACTTGCTGAGCTACCCCGATGACATCATCGACAAAAAACTGGCTCAAAAAACCCCGGAAAGCCCCTTCATGCTCATCGATTAATAACCCGCCCACTGCCTTCATCGGGAAAATGTGGCGCTAAAATCTGAACTGAAGGTCAGCATCTCTTCAGATTCATCTGACTTTGTAAAAATCCCCGCCATCTGGCAGAATAGAAAACATGGAGAGCAGGTATGAAAATTTTCATCATAAATCCGAACTCTGATCCGGACATGACCAGGATGATTCAGGAAACAGCCAATCGCTACGCCGCGAGTGATTGTGATATCCTCTGCAAGCCGACGCCGGGAGCTCCCAAATTCGTGGAAACCTACGAAGACGCTGTCACAGCCGCACCCGGCATGATTGCACTGGTCAGGAAAAATGAGACTGCATATGACGGTTTTATCATAGCCTGCCATGCGGATATCAACCTGGATGTGATCAAAGAAATAACGGGTAAACCTGTGGTGGGTATCGGTGAGGCATCCATGAAGATCGCCTCCATGCTTGGGCATCGCTTTTCTGTTCTTTCGGACAACGACCACTCTGTTCCCAACAAAGAGGCATTGGTGCGGAAGTATCACCTGGAGAATACGCTGGCATCGGTCAGAGCACCGGACAAAGCATGGATGGATTGGAAGGACCTGGATAAATACACCAAAACCGGCGCGGAGGCAATCAAAAAAGACAAAGCAGAAGTGCTCGTGCTGGGTTGTGCGGGCATGACGGGATTGGATAAAGACCTACAGGAAGCCTTGCATGTTCCCGTCCTCGATGGCATCGTATGTGCCATGATGATTGCTGAAGGATTGATCAGGTATGGCGTGACCACGAGCAAGGCCCGCCGTTACAATCCGGAATATGCTCAGTGATCAGGAAGCATCCGCAAAACAGTGACGCAGGAACGAGCGGGTGATCAAAAAACATTGACCTTTTGGTTCGCTAAGAGATAGAATCTTAAAAAGGGTTTAACATAATTTGGGAGGTTTCTTCATGCACAAAAAATTTATCGGACTGTTTTTGATTCTGTTTTTATGTGTGTTTTCATGTCAAAAAAAAGAAACACAGGAAGAAGCCCGGGTTGTTCAGAAGTACACCATCGAGCAGTTCATGGACACCGAATCGATCATGGGAAGTTCCTTCTCTGCCGATGAGAGCCGAATTCTCTTCACGAGCAACCGCAGCGGAATCTATAACGCCTATACGGTTCCTGTGACGGGGGGTGAACCCGAGCAGCTCACTGACTCGACGGACAATGCCGTGTTCGGTATCACCTATTTTCCCAATGACAACCGGATTCTCTACACGAGCGACAGGGAAGGAAACGAAATCACGCATATCTATCTTCGAGATGAACAGGGAGATGTCACGGATCTTACTCCCGGAGAAAAGGCCAGGGCTGGATTTGCCGGTTGGAGCTTCGATGAAAAAAGCTTCTTTTTCTTCTACACCAGAAGAAATCCTCAACTCATGGACCTCTATGAGATGGACATCGCCACCTTCACGCCCCGGATGATCTTCAAAAACGACGAGGCTTTCAGCGTCGGCGCCATCTCACGGGAGAAACGCTATCTTGCCCTCGGAAAGACCATCACCAACCACAACAGTGACATGTATCTCTATGATCGCGAAAAGAAAGAGATGAAGCATCTCTCGCCGCATGAAGGAGATGTGACCTTCGCACCTCTGTCATTCAGCGCCGATTCGAAGAGTCTGTATTTTCTGACAAATGAAGACAGCGAGTTTACCTACCTCAAGCGTTACGATATGGAAACAGGAAATTCAGAAACAGTCGAGAAGGCCGATTGGGACATTTCCTATTCCTACATGTCGCGCAATGAAAAATACCGGGTATCGGGTATCAATCAAGACGGAAGAACGGTGATCAAAGTCCACGACCTGGTCAATAATAAGCCGGTCGATCTTCCTTCGCTTCCGGGAGGGAACATCACGTCAGTCAATATCTCGAAAACCGAGACGAAAATGGCCTTCTATTTCAACGGATCGCGAATGCCGAACAACCTCTATGTCTACGACTTTGCCACCCAGGAATACACGCAACTGTCGGACACGCTGAATCCTGAAATCAACCCTGAAGATTTGGTAGAAGCCGAGGTCGTACGCTACAAATCCTTCGACGGCCTGGACATTCCGGCTATTTTTTACAAGCCCCACAACATCCAGCCCGACGACAAGCTGCCGGCCGTCGTTTCGGTGCATGGTGGGCCAGGAGGGCAGGCCCGCATCGGGTACAGGGCCCGCATCCAGTACCTGGTTAATCACGGTTATGTGGTGATCGACGTCAACAACCGGGGAAGCTCCGGATACGGGAAAACTTTCTTCAAAATGGATGACAAAAAGCACGGAACCGTGGACCTGGATGACTGCGTTTGGGCCAAAAAATATTTGATATCCACGGGTTATGTCGACCCGGACAAAATCGCCATCGTGGGCGGAAGTTACGGCGGCTACATGGTTTTAGCCGCTCTGACATTCAGGCCAGAAGAATTTGCTGCCGGTGTCGATATATTCGGAATTTCCAACTGGATTCGCACTCTGGAGAGTATTCCTCCTTGGTGGGAAGCCTTCAAAGATGCCCTCTACACAGAGATGGGAAACCCCGAGACAGACAGAGAGATGCTCCACGAAAAATCCCCTCTCTTTCATGCCGATCAAATTGTCAGGCCTTTGATGGTTCTCCAGGGCGCCAACGACCCCCGCGTGCTCAAAGTGGAATCGGATGACATCGTGGAAGCTGTGAAGAAAAGGGGTATTCCCGTGGAGTACATCGTTTTTGAAGACGAAGGACACGGATTCAGGAACAAATCGAACGAAATCGAAGCCTATTCCGCGATTTTGAAGTTCTTGGACGCCCATGTGAAAGGGCTTTCATAAAGAAAAAACAACACCTTAGACAAAAAGCGAACGGCGCTTGCGAAATCAGGCCAGAGTGAGATTGTCCATAGCCATGTCTTGAAGCATTCGATTAAAATTATCTGCCATCGCAATAAAACCTTATCTGGAACCGCAATGTGTTGAGTGCCTTGCGCTTTCAGAAATGCTCAGCAGCTCAATTTATACCTTGACATCTGCGGCAAAAAATCCTAGAATTTAAGACTCTTATAAGAGTGTTATAGGAGTGCTATCGTTCAAAGGATGAATGGAATTGAGCCTCGGTCAGCTAAAAAAATGTGTTATTTTGTTTTCACTTCTCTTCTCTTTCGGCCGCGAACTGCTTCCAGCTGAGGAGCAGGGATGGTTGAACAATTCCCTTTCATATCAAATCAATCCCAAGTTCATACTCAAACTGACCCAGGAGATCCGCTGCCAAACGCTCACCTACATGGACCCCTTCCTGTTCAACCTCCAGGGCGGGATCGTTTATCATCTACCCCGTAATTTTTATATCGCCATACTCTACAAACGCCAGCATGTGAAAATTTCCAAATCTAGGGATCCAAAGAACGACACTATCATCGCATCAGATAACATCTTTTCTGAAAATCGTTTCACGCTGGAAGCAGGATGGAAAACAAAGCCGGGTCAGAAGCTCAACTTGGATTTCCGGTTTAAAACAGAAATACGACAGTTCGAGCCTGGGCTTGATGACAACCACACCCGTTTCAGGCTCCGCTTGAGGCTAAAAACAGTTGTTACTCTTGGCGATTTGTGTCTTAATCCCTTTATCGCCATGGAGCCCTTTGCCGATAGTCAAACATGCCGCATCACGCGAAGCAGATTTTATCTGGGAACTGGAATCGTACTTGGAAGGAACGCCGTTCTGATCGTGAATTATATCAATCAGGCAACCCAGTCAAAGAGATCAATTCACATTCTCAACAGCGGGGTCGAGCTGAGGTTTTAACCGGATTTTTCCGCTTTACGGACTGCATCCTCGAAGATTTCGACGCCCTTCAGGGCAAGTTCTTCAGTCAGGATAAGCGGAGGGAGAAACCGGGCGACATTGTTGTAGTGGCCGCCGATCTCTATCAGGAGTCCGCGGCGGTGGCAGAGTGTTCTGACTTTAGAAGCTATATCAGCTGCGGGCTCTTTCGAGGCTTTGTCCTTCACGAACTCCACCCCCAGCATAAGCCCTTGGCCTCTGGCCTCACCGATGATCGCTGAATCTCTTTCGATCTCCTTCAGCCAGGAAAGCATCGTCTCTCCCAGTTGGAGGGCATGACCGGCCAATTCATGCTCCACCATAAATTTCAAGGCCGCACTCCCGGCCGCATAGGCAACGACATTTCCCCGGAAAGTACCGATGTGCTTGCCGGGTGGCCAGGTGTCCAGGCGGCTTTTGTAAGCCACACAGGATATTGGAAAACCAAGCCCGCCAAGTGCTTTGCTCAGGGTCATGATATCGGGAATGGTCCCTGTGTGGTCAAAGGAGAACATGCGCCCTGTCCGGCACAATCCAGCCTGTATTTCGTCCAGAATCAAGAGAATTTGATATTTGTCACAGATCTCTCGTATTTTAGGGATAAATCCTTCGGGGGGAACGATGGAACCGCCTTCTCCCTGGATAGCCTCGACAATGACTCCGGCAGGCCTTCCAACGCCAGAATGGGGGTCTTCGAGGATGTGATCCAGGTATTTTGCGCATTCCAGGTCACAGGTTTCAGGCTTTTTGTCGAAGACACAGCGGTAGCAGTAGGCATAGGGAACAAAATGGACTTCTGGGAGCAGGGGCAGGAAATCCTCCTTGAAATGGAGCCCGCTGCACAAAGAGAGGGCGCCGGCTCCCATCCCGTGATAGCTTCCTTCAAAGGCGATCATGGGCACCCGTTTGGTGTTGTATTTGGCCAGCTTCATAGCGGCTTCGACGGCGTCAGTGCCGGTGGGGCCACCAAAAAAAACTTTGTCTAAGGCGTCAGGCAGCACAGAAGACAGCATGTTGACCAGAGCTTTACGGGCCGGTGTGGGGACATCCAGAGAGTGCGTGACTCTAGCGATTTGATATTCAGTCGCCTTCAAAACATCGGGGTTGGAATGGCCCACACCCATCACACCCGCGCCGCCAAAGAAATCAATATACACATTGCCATCCACATCCATGACCGTAGCCCCCTTAGCTTTGTGGAGGGCCATAGGTAACCCATGGGGATAGGAAATGGCAGATCCCTCTTTCGCAGATTGAAAATCCAGGTATTCTTTGGACTTTGGGCCGGGAGGCGGGGTTTTGATTAAGGGTGCTTCAGGGTAAGATAGGCTTCCAAAATCCATCGTTGTTCTCCTTTTCTCACGCTCGACGTGTTCATGAGATTGAGCTTCTCGTACTATAAACCATTTGCTTCAAAAAAGGAACGGGGTCAGACTTGAAATAGTTGAAAAAATCAATACTTACACCGATACAAACCTAATTCTCTAAGCTCATACGAAGGCATTTATTGCAAAGCTTGCAGCCCAGTAGAAGATTCTGATGCAAGTAGCTCTCATCCATTCAAGTTATTCAAGTCTGACCCCGATTTGACTCTAAGGGTCCGCAACCGGTTGATCGCCGCGGCAAGCTCATGGCTTCTGAATACGGCATGATCGCCCACAGGCATCGGGCTGAGCACATCCAGCCCGTTTGTTTCTATTTCCCCAAGAACAGCATCCACCACTTCCCGGAGACTCCGTGACCCGTCCATGAAGCGTGTCGCAAAGTGCACTGCATCTCCGATGGCTCTCGTCTGGCTTTTATCGACAAGCTGCTCGATGGCCGTGAGATCAATGGGATGGATACCAAACAGAATGGACTTCAAGCTTTTGGCGGATATCTTCACACTTTTTTTTCCTTTTCGCGGATCAAAGCTGTGGGTTTGGGGAATGCGCTGTGTTATTCGGCCAAAGTCCTGACCCCCTTCAGATGTGCGCTCAGCCTTATATTTCTCGGCAATTTCTTGGGCCTTTTGTGTCATATCATAGGGCCTGTACTCAACCATGCAAATCACACAATCCGCCACGTCAAAATATTCCCCGGAACCCCCGATGACCAATATCGTCGACAGATCAAGTTCCTCGGAAAGCTGCTGTATCTTGTCGATAAAAGGTGTAATCGGTTCCTTGTCCTTGGTGACCAACTCCTGCATGCGGTGATCTCTGATCATGAAATTTGTCGCCGATGTATCCTCGTCAATAAGCAGGACTTCAGTGCCCATTTCGAGAGCTTCCATCGTGTTGGCCGCTTGGGACGTGCTTCCGCTGGCATCCTCGGTGGAAAAATCTTTTGTTCCCCGGCCAAAGGGAAGATTGGCAATAAAAGGGGAAATATCCACTTTTTCCACCCGCCGGCCATCCTCAGCTCTGATCTTCACAGCATTCCGGTTGGACACGACAAATTCGCGTCCATCCCCCGGTACGTGATTGTAGATACCCATTTGCAAAGCATCGAGAAGAGTGGATTTGCCGTGATAACCGCCTCCCACGATGAGAATCACTCCTTTAGGGATAGCCATCCCGGATATCAGGCCTCTGTTGGGTAGATCGATCTCCATCCGAAGAGACTCTGGCGATTGGAAGGCCACAACCGGTCCCCGAGACAGAGGAGAGGGATCGACGCCACTGGCCCTGGGCAGCACAGCCCCATCAGCCACAAAGGCCAGAATGTCCATCTCCTCAAGTTTGTCCCTCAGGAAATCTGTATCCTCAGCCGTTTCCAGATGCAGGTGCAGCGATTCCCTATCCAAGTTTTCATAGTAAAGAGATGCCTTCACTATTCGGGGTATCTCGGTGAAAAACATGGACTCTGCCTGCCGTCCGGCAATCCTTCGGCCGAAGGCCGGCAAGCCGACCACGAAACGCACCTCGATAGAAGAGGCAGAAACAAAAACAGAGGTGCGCTCAAGAATTTCCTGTCCTGGATTGTCAATGGCCATAACCCCGCTGTTCCCTGTCCCTCTGACACCGCGGCCGTATTTCACGCCAGCATCGTGGAAAGCTCTGCTAATATAGTCGCGCAAGGCAATCTCCCGGCTCTTGTTTTTGAATGCATCATGCGGAAACCGGGCAACCTGCTGACGCAGCCGTAGCCGAACCCGGCTTGGCGAGGCGAAGGGATCCCCCTGCACCCTATCAATGAAAAGATCGTATGCACCGAAATCATATTCCCCTTGGATATCTTTGTAAGCTTTGTAGCCTTTCCCATCGATCCTCAGCAGTATCCTTCTCAAGTCTTCACGGCTTTGCATCCTTTTATCCTTTGGTCTTAGTCTTAATTTTGCCAGTTATGACTTTCTAAGCAGATTCTTGCCCTTTATGCACAGTAAGCTGGGGGAAGGGAATTTCGATTCCCTGACTGTCAAAGGTCTCTTTGACTTTTCGTGTCAGTTCGAAACGGACATCCCAGTAATCACCTGTCTTAACCCAAGGGCGGACGACAAAATTAACGCTGGAATCAGCCAGCTCAGCGACAGCGATCTGAGGCGCCGGTTCCTGTAAGATTCGGCCTTCCCCTTTCAGAATAGACTGAATGGCATCATAGGCCTTTTGAATAGAGGAGCCGTACCCGATCCCGAATTCCAAGTCGATCCTTCGTGTGTCGTAACCCGAAATGTTTTTGATGACATCCCCATGGATCTTGCCGTTGGGGACGAAGATCTTTACGTTGTCCAAGGTGGAAAGCACTGTGTTAAAAAGACGGATTTCTTTCACGGTACCGAGAACACCAGCGGTCTCGATAAGGTCGCCTACCTTGAAAGGCCGAAAGGTAAGGATCATGACACCCGATGCAAAATTCGCCAAAGATCCTTGAAGCGCAAGCCCGACGGCAAAACCCGCAGCACCGAGAACGGCAATAAAGGAAGCTGTTTGCACCCCGAATTTGGCTAATGAGGCCACGATCGCAAAAGCCAGGATACCAATGAATACCAGGTTAGCAGTGAATGAAGTGATGGACTTATCCGCGTTCGCTTTACGCAGAAGCCGTCTCACGATTCTCCTCGCCAGGCCCGCAGCCAGGCGCCCAAGGATCAAAATCAGGATGGCCCCGACAATCTTCAGCCCGTATGTCGTCGCAAAAACAATAAGCTGGTCAATAGCTTTTTCCACTACAAAACCTCCTTTATCTAAAGAAAATATTCATCTGTAATCCCATCACCACTGGTGAGAATCTTTGTTTGGCTCTTAGCCTTGGAATTCTCGTTTATGACTCAATTGTGCTACTCAATATAGCCAAGGGCCTTGAGTTCTTCGATCTCTTTCGGGGTAAGAGTCTTTTCGATATCTTCTTTACCCAAGGCGAACAGCTTCTTCTGTGCCGTGGCCCATCCCATTAGCCTCTGTTTCAAGTATCGGGCGGCCAAAGGATTATGTCCATAAAGGTTCACTTTTTCTTCTGGGTCATCCTTCAGATGGTAGAGCTCATAATCATGAAGATCCTCCCGCCATTCTTTCCCGGTGTGGATCAGTTTCCAATGACCATCAATAATCGCCTTTTTCCTGAGTTCGTCTCCGGATTCCACGAAAATCTCCCTGTGAAAGGGTGATTGCACGGTTTCCGGATCCAGCAAAATCCGGCGTAAGCTTTTCCCCCCACAATAGGCAGGCACGGGTAAACCCGCCAAGTCCAGGATCGTGGGGAAAATATCAATCTCCTGGACATTCTCCTCGATGACCGTTCCGGCGTTTATCTGTTGCGGCAGCTTGACAATGAAGAGGTGCTTTAGACTCTCCTGGTAGAGCTTATTCCCATGGGCAAATCCCTCATGTTCGTAGAACTCCTCACCGTGGTCAGACATGAGTATGATCAGAGTGCGTTCGTAAAGACCCAGCCTCATCATTTCTGCAATCAAATCACCAAAAGCCTTGTCATTTTGAGTGATGGAGGCGTCATAATGAGACAAAACCTGGTTCAAATTCACCGTGTAGCGGGGAGCATCGGGATCTCCCATAGCAACTCTTACGTCTTCCTTCACCGGAGGAGGTATAAATTCCTCCTTCAAGAAATAAGGCCGGTGAGGCTCCATGGTGTGAAGATAGAGGAAAAAAGGCGTCCGGTTAAGCCGCAACTGTTCAAAAGCATAGGTGTTCAGCATATCAGCCTGTCCCCCGTCCAGGTTGGAGTGGTACTTAAAATAGTCAAAGCCCTGGTGGAAGTTGAAAAACTCCTTGACCCCCGCATTGGAAGAAATGCCGATGGTGTGAAAACCGCTGCCATCCAAAATCTCGGCCACGGTCTGCAATTCCGCTGCCAGGCCGCTCTTCAGGGATATGGCCTGATGCTGGAACGGATAAAGGCCGGTAAACAGTGCGCCCACGGAAGGCCTTGTCCAAGAAGCCTGCGCATAGGCATTCTTGAAAAGAACACAATCCTTGGCGAACTCAGTCATGTGAGGGGCTGTATTCTTTGCGTAGCCAAAAAACGGAAGGTGGTCAGGCCGGAGGGCATCGACCAGGTAGATAAGAATGTTGAAGGGCTTTGCAAGAACAGACGCCTCCTGTGCTGCGGGAGGTCTCTCCTCCATCTCTGCATAAGCGCGAGGCTCCCAAAGGATCAATCGCGCCCGTGAATCCTTGTCCGGCGCCCCACCCAAAAAGACAAAACTGATCTGAACCATGTCATTCCGAAACGGGGAGAGGTCCAGGGGAAGTGAAGCCCTTTGGGTTTTTAGATCTCCGGTTAAATGCTGCTCGAAGAGTGTTTGATTTTTGCCATCGGCAGTTTCGGCATAGACTAAGAACCGGCAGTCTTTTGGAGAGTTTTCTCGTTTCATCTCCCAGCCGAGATCAAATTTGAGCACAGCCCGCTCAGTCAATTTGCACACATAATTAACGCCTGAATTAGGCGACAGGACGATGCCCCTCTTTTCGGCAAACAGATTTTTCTTAGAGACAGTCCCGGCAATGTTTTTCTCCGACCCATCACCATCAACAGGTTCGGCCTGCTGGCCGAATACGATTTTCCTCACTGCAAGCCAATGTTTGGCTTTTACTCCTGAAGGAAGTGACGACCGTTTGAATTCCAGGAAATTCTCGCCTATGCGCAAAGAGCCCTTCGGGACAACGAAAGAAAGGCGCCTGTAGGTTGTCCAGTCAAGTGGTGCGGTGAAAATTCTGTTGCCGTTGAGAAAAATTTCGAGACTCGGAGGCTCTGTCACTCCTTCACCCAGCAGAGATCTGAGCTGGATGGAAATCCTCTCCTTTTTCTTCAGAAGACAGCCGAAACGAAAAACAGCCCTTTCTCTGTGTGTGGGAACCAGAACCGCATTTTTTTCTTCGGTTCTGTTCTTTGTCCACCCAAAAGGCCGGTCGCTGGCCTTCCAGGAACGGAAGAGATTGACAGTCTGGTAGGGTTCCACAACAGCTGCCTGGGAGAACTCCCCCACAAAATCGATCACTGCCTCGGGCTCTGCTTTGGAACACACACAGTGAATGGCGAGGATAAGAATGAGAATATTGACTTTTATGCACGCATGTTTCATTGCCACAATGCTCTTGCCTCTTAGTATTTATTTTAGCTTATAGCAAAAGACCTGTCCCAAGTCAAAATACCCGAGGCCGCCCCGATGGCATCTGGTTGGAGGCCAAAAAGGGTTGTGCTATAATGATTGGTCTGGATGTCTGCCGGGAGGTCAAACCATGTCCGTAGCTCATCACATCGATATCGTGCAGGACAAAGAGCCTATTCGCCTGTTTAAATCCAACTTCCTTGAATTTTTCTCCCACATTCACCCGGCAGTGATCGCCGTTATCTGGATTCCGGTCATGGCGTATTTTCTGTATGTCTCCATCAAAAACCATCTGGCCGGTCTGACCGGCGGCGGCTTCCCCTTCCAAATTATCTTGGGTTTTCCGATCGGCGTCTTTCTCTGGACTCTGACAGAGTATGTGATGCACCGCTTCGTCTTTCACTTCCCGCCTAAAACTCCAAAAATGAAACGGATTACCTTTCTCTTTCACGGCGTCCATCATGCCCAGCCGATGTGCAAGACACGACTGGTCATGCCCCCTGCGGTCAGCATCCCGCTCGCAGCCTTGTTCTACGGGCTCTTTCACCTTGTCATTGTAAAAGCCCTGGGGGCGCCGCACTGGTTACCTCCCGTATTTGCGGGATTCATCGGCGGATATCTGTGGTATGATCTGACCCACTACGGAACCCATCACTTCAAAGTGCGCGGGCGATACTACAAATGGGTCAAATTCAACCACATGCAACATCACTTCAAATGCCCTGACAGACGTTTCGGTGTCAGCAACACTCTCTGGGACTTTGTCTTCAAGACTCGCCCGGCCGAATAACACAACTCCATGCGTACACAGAGTATAATACGGACTGGACTGATCAACAGCCTGTTTCAAATTCTTTTTCTCGTGGTCATGTTTGCCGTCGGCCGTGCGACCGCGTTGAATACAGGCCAATCCACTCGCTTCATCATCCTTGCAGCCCTGGTCTTTGTCCCCTGTATCATCTGGACTCTGTTCTACTATCTCCAGGATCGATATATGCCGGAACCCATAGGCTACATCATCTCCCCTTTCATTGCAGGGATGGCGGCGGCGGCCCTGGGAGCTGTTCCTCTCCATCACTTCTTCTTCCATACCCAGGAATGGATTTACGCATCCATTCTGCTTTTTGTGCTCGGTTCTTTTCTTGTCAAAGCGATGATAGTGAGTGCCCTTTTCTACATCGTCCTGCGCTACGGCTTTTTGCCCTTGAAAGAATTCAACGAACCAGTCGACGGGTTATTTTATGGAGCCGTACTGGGCACAGGTTTTGCCTTTGTCTGCAGCCTCGATTATCTCCTCGCTCACCCCACCTTTACTCTGTATGTCATCGCCTTCACGGCGACGGTGAATGTTCTTATATTCAGCTCGGTGGGGGCATTGATGGGCTACGTTCTCTCCCTAATCAAGTTTCAAAAAAAAGACAGGACAGCCTATTCTGTCCTGGCCTTTATCTTCGGGATGGTACTGCTGGGGATATTCTATCTTATCAGCGAACTCTTCTTTGTTTCTGGAATCAGCCACGCCTTCTGGTTTTGCTTCACGTCGGTCCTGATTTATTCCCTCCTGATTTTGAGCTACTGTTACTTCAAGATGCGCCGTTTGAGTGAGAAGGGTATCTTCAAAGGTGAAGCCCCCTCGTTCCGGTTCAACTTGGTCACAACTCTCGTTATCGGCATTCTTCTCGTGGGAGCAGGTGTCATCTCCCATCAAGGACTGCGCGGCAAGACGTTCACGAGTCAGGAATATGGGATATCTTTTCGCTACCCCCACTCACTCTCAACCAATCCACTCTCCCCATTGGCCAAGCCGATGATACCGACAAAGGTGTTGTCCAAAATCCTCTTCTCCGGCCATAACAGCTCTCCGCGCTTTAAGGTAACCGTGAGGATCGATCAAAACAAGGCCCAACTCAAAGAGATGGATCCCCTTCGCTACATAGAGCCGGTGCGGACAGAGAGCTTTCTTATCGAGACCATTGAATTGGGAGATAGAAAGGGCAGGCGCATTGCCTATAGCTTTCTCGAAAAAAGCGAAATCAAAAGAGCTCGATTTCCTCAGCTCATCAAATCTTACGTCGATCTCTTTCGGCAAGATAACGCGTATATCATATTTTCCTATACAGCCGATTCCGCTCATTTCGAAGAGGGGCTTCCGCTCTACAGGAAAATACTTGACAGTGTCAGATGGCGCAAATGAGGTGAGCATCGAATGAAAGCCACTGATAAGACGATAATTCTTATCTGGCTTGTTCTCTTCAATGCATTCGTTTTCCTGCACGCCGAGGAAATTCCTTCCGATGTTACGCAATTTGTTCGGCTGGGTCATCTGATCAAGGTCTCTGTTTTTCGAAATCCGGTCGTCGATGTGAACACGAAAAGTATTTTGAGCAGCGGACAGTTGATTCGGGAGGAAATTGTCCAGATGCCCGTGGGATCGGGCACGATCGTAAGTGCTGACGGTTTGATCCTGACTAACAATCATGTGTATCATATGGAAGACAACATCCAGTACGATGAGACCACCAAAACTCTGATTCTGGCCCAACCGGCAAGCCGTTCCATGCTCGTTTATGTGCTCCGCGACAACGATCCTTTAAAGGTTCCGGAATTCCATTATATCGCCGATCCCGTCAGCGTCGACGAACAACATGACACCGCTCTATTGAGAATCGTGGCGGATAAAGAGGGCAATTCCCTTATGGATCAGAGCTTTACTTTTGTGGAGATCGGTAATCCTTTTTCAATCAAGTTGAATGAAGTGCTCACCATCTTCGGCTATCCTTCCAAAGGCGGAGACACGATTACGATTACAGAGGGGAAGTTTTTGGGTTATTACCGGGACCAGCGTTTTCCCGGGCTGGACGGTTTCATCAAAACAAACGCAGCCATGGCACCCGGCAACAGCGGCGGCGCGGCCATAAACAAAAAATCCCTGGTGGGCATCCCCACTGCTGTAACACCTCCGACTCTAGCCGGATCTGATCTGGGTTACATTCATCCCATCACATGGGCAGCCAAGGTGATGACAGTAGCCAAACACAAATATTCCCTTGAAACGCCTGCTATCCCCCTTACATGGCTCCAAAGCGATCACAACACCGATGAAACACACGATAGCATCTACGTAACGGGCCGAATCGTTTCAGCCCAGTCGCAAAAGGGGGTATCAGCGAATGTGATCATCGCCCGTGAGGACAGAACCTTAGCCCAGATCGAAAACCTACACCTGGAATTGCAGGTTATCAACACTCTCTTCATGATCCAGAGACTTCACAGTGCAGGCCTTTCACCCGAAAATATTGCCCAACAATTCCAAATCCCGCTGGACGAAGTCCACAGCATCATCGCCACAAAGATATCCAAGGATGAGCTCTCGCCGGATACGCAGGCCAGCCTGGAAGGGGAGTTTTTCTACCAGTTTGAGCTGAGCGATGACAACGGATTTTTCATCCTCAGTGTTCCGCGAGGGAAAAGAGTGAAACTTTATGTGATCCGGAGCGGATTCTACCCCATTGAGAAAAATCTATCCCTAAAAACAGGGATTTCTCAAAGCACCGGAATCATTACTCTCTTCCAAAAACAATAGGGGTCGCATTTCATACCCGTACGCTGCTTCCTGTCATCTAACCTGGATTATTCACGGACCGATATGCAAGGCGCGCCCTTCCCCGTAATTCAGTCGGGTCGGCTCCCGCGTTACCTTTTTCGAGGCCTGCTCAGCGTTCATTCTCATTACGGCCTGCATACTCGCCAAGTCGCCATGCGACCCTCTTCACCGGAGGCTTTGAAGATTTTGTTGCCTCCACCTTCACTCCGATTGCTACCGGCTGGAGCGACCTTTGCCGGGTGGGTATATCTCCCACTGAAGATTCGTGCCTTTTCACGGCGCACTGAATAAGTCAGGCTAATAATTTCTGCTTCCTAGCTGTGCAATCAATTGAGAGAACGGCATGAGAAGATGAACATCATTTATAGACAAATGTTAAATGTTATGATGGGACCTCTTTCGATGATAAAATCCGAGTTTTACACAAAGCTCTGTGGTGCCCCAGAGGAAGAGGACCGCGGTCAACACAATCCGGATGAAACCGGCGAACTCATTTTCAGAGGAAAACTGCGCGGCGATAATCCTCTTGAGCACAAAGTCGGTAGCGAAAAAGACACCCAGGGCGGTCATGACCCTGGCCAACCTTTGGAGAACCGTCCCCCTATCCTCTGGCATCCCCCGAATCCACACCAGAAGAAATCCCACATTGAGGCCCAAAAAAGTTGCGACCACGCTGATGTTGATGTGCGGGACTAACACGAGCAAAAAGGGAAGACCAACGAGGTAGAAAAGGCAGAGAATGTGCTTCCAATCCCAAGGGGTCCGGATGGTTTTGTTAAACAGGTTTTTTTCAACCCAATCGTTCTTGAACACACATACGTAGAAAATCAAGACAAAGATTGCCCCCAGGACATAACCCCCTAAAAGATCCGCAAGGAAATGACGCCCCAGGTACATCCTCGACAGGGGGATAAAGACAACCATGGCCACGGCGGTCAGGCGCACCCAGGTCTTCCGGTAAACGAGTAAAAGCAACCCTCCCAAGGTCGTGGCATTGCTGGTGTGGCCAGAGGGAAATCCCCAGGTGGAAATCGGATCCTGCCGGAGGGCGGACACCACACCCTGCGGAATACGGCCAAAAAAAGTTTTGGCTCCCATGCTATCAAAAAGAGAGGCATTCGGCACGGCCCTGCCGATAAGTTTGACATTCACGTCGACATCGGACGGCCGGGGGAGAGCGAATATATCCTTGAGAAAGAGCGTGGCCATCCCGTTCCAGATCATAGCCTGCATCATGATGAATCCAGCCCGGAAACTCACGCCGAACAGGATAACGAGCATCAGGGGCGTCGTCCAATGGCTGTAACCGACCTCTGTCCAGATCAAAAAAAAGAAGTTCAAAAAATCATTTTCAAGAGATTGAAGGAAAAGAACCAACTCTGTTTGAAACATACTAGAACCAAAAGCCCGCCTTGAAGTAGACGGCAATCCTCTCCTCTGAAGAGGCAATGGTGAATGTGAACACCGTAGAGAGATCCAGAACAGAGAAGAACATTCCTCCTCCATAAGCAGGATGCCACTTGTCAGAAGACTCGCCCTCACGATACACTCGGCCCACATCAGCAAGGCCGAAGATCCCGTACTCGCCGGGAACGACAAAAACAGCCTTTCCCAGAGAGAGGCGCAGCTCGGCATTACCGAAAATGCTGGCGTCCCCGGCAAAGCGTTCCTTTTGCAAACCGCGCAAGGTCTGTGGACCACCGAGAAAGGCAGCCTCGTAGAAGGGGTAGGTCCCGAACACCTTTTTGCCCCCCGCCCGAAGGGCAAGGATCAGCCTCTTCCCCAACTGCAAATAGGCGGACACATCCCCTCCCACACCACCGAAGGCACTCTTGACATGCCAGACCTTCGGGTAGAAAAAACTCTCCATGTTGCATCCGAAACCGCAAGCGTTTGCCCGGGAGGGATCCCTTGTATCCAGAGTAAAGCCGAGTTTTAGCCCCAGTTGGCCGAAATTTTCAGCCCCATAGGGTTTGGTTTGTCCGACAAGGGTGTCTTCGTTCTTCTGAAACAGGGAATACTTGAACACAGGCCCGCCGAAGAATTCAAACTGGCGGCTGAAAACATACCGGAGAGCGGGGGAAAAAGAGAATTGACTCTGTTTGACCTTGTAGAAATCTTTGGATTCCCCTGATGTCGTTTCATTCCCGAAGCCATAAAAATGCAGAACTTCCAAACCGGATGCGAAGACGGAAATGGTCGTGAAGAGGGAGGAGTTGACACGCCGGTAATCTCCCACGTACTCGAATTTACCTGTTCTGGCTTTCGTGGCATATCCGGCCCTGATCAAGTGGCTGTCTGCATAAGGAACCTTGCGAAAACTGTATCTCTCACCGTACAGGCCCCCGCCAATGAATACACCCAAATCTGTGCTGAATCCCGGCCAGATATTGGGTTCGCTCCGATGCCCCCAATCTCTATGATAGAGCATCGTGTTGTCTGCTTTGATGACTGGTTCTTGATAGGAACGCCCGTCGATCTTTGTGCCGGGTCCAGATGAAATTTGAGCTTTCTCCAAAGGGCCGTAGTAATGCATGCCTCCGCTCCCAGAATCATCTATTGTCTTGACACCATCTTTGCCGATCACTCTGATAAGAATGCGGTTGTCTGGATGGCCGGAGCATTCCACTCGATCTCTGCCTCCATAGAGGTACACACGAATCTCTTTGGTCTCCTCGGGCAAGAATCGCCTCTGGAAGTATATCTCATCTTCGAGTCCACCATTCCTAATCAGAAACACCTCCACCTCGACATGTCCGTTATCATGCCGCCGTACTTTAACCATCTCCTTCCCGTCGGTTAAGTGAATATCCACCTCACCCGCCAAGTGTTTGTAATATTCTTCTGCT
>Ga0180433_10004121_pt1 | contig 20633 bp, 14 predicted proteins | sample SS_ome_8_FD_132980 | JGI IMG/M metagenome (GOLD analysis project Ga0180433, IMG submission 132980) | Hypersaline lake sediment archaeal communities from the Salton Sea, California, USA - SS_1_D_1 metaG | ecosystem: Environmental > Aquatic > Non-marine Saline and Alkaline > Hypersaline >... | reverse complement strand
TCATAATCGTACCCGTTGTGATAATTCCCCGTTTTTTAGGTAACACCTCCATATCTTTTTTATGTTGATTGTCCATATTATTATTTATGTTTTTACTCTCATAAATAATAATATGAGTGTATGGCGAGACAAATATAAGACTTTGGAAGATTATTATGCTAATGAATTTAATCAGCAATACAGCGTTCTTGATCCAGAGACATTAAATGTAATTAAAGCAGAAGAAAAATTCCCTTATTACACTTTATCTGCTGATGAATTGACTATTGATCCAGATGAATCAGATGCAGAAATTGAAGCATATGGACGTAATCCAACAAAACAAAGAGAAGAAATTATAAAGTGTATTAATAATTTCCCTTACTTTTGTCACAAATATATTAAAATTATGCATCCTATTCGGGGTCTTCTGCCCTTTGTTTTATACAATTATCAGAGGCGGGTTATTGATGAATACGACAGACACAGATTTACTATAATTTCTAAATTCCGGCAGGGTGGATTAACGACTACCACGGCTATTTGGGCTTTATGGCGATGCATGTTTAAAAAAGATCAAACCATGATGGTAATGTCAAAGACCGACCGTGAAGCTATGACGGGTGCTGGTATGGTAGCCAGAGCCATCCAATGGTTGCCAACCTGGTTGCAACCCGAGATGGGGAAAAATAATGACCACGTTAAAGAATTCTTAATTACCAGTAGTCGTATTGACTTTCAAGGTCCAGAAGCAGCCCGAACCCGTGCTTTAACTTATATGATTTTGGATGAAGCCGCCTTTATTGATGGGATGGAAGAACATTGGAAAGCTATGTATCCCACCTTAAGTACAGGTGGTAATTGTATTGCAATTAGTACGGTTAATGGTTTAGGTAATTGGTATGAAGAAATTTATCATAATGCTCAAGTTAAGAAAAATAAATTTCATGTTATTGATTTAGACTTCTGGGAACACCCGGATTATAATGATCCTGACTGGGTTGCCGATCAACGAGCACAACTTGGAGAAAAAGGTTGGCAACAGGAAGTTATGCGATCATTTCTGGGTTCGGGCGAAACTTATATTCCAGGTCATATCATTGCAGATATAGATGCAAATATTAGGACAAAAGATGGTCCTCTACGTATTTTATTTCCCAAATGGTGTAACGATCATGAAGAATATGCAGAAGAAGAAGGCGCATTATGGGTCTGGAAAGAACCTGTAGATGGTCATGAATATACGCTAGCTGCGGATTGTGCAGATGGCGTTGGAGAAGGGGGCGATAGCAGCGCATTTTCAATAATTGATGATTCCACCCTCGAACAAGTGGCAGAGTTCTATAGCAATAAAATTCCGCCTCATGAATTTTCTCAAATAATAAATCAAACTGGGATATTTTACAATACAGCAAAGGTAGTTGTTGAAAATATGGCATCTTCAGGAGGCGCAGTAATTAGCGCCCTTCAAAATACTTTGATGTATGAAAATTTATATTATGATGCTGCTAAAAGACAACAGGCAGGCATAAAAACTACAATTGCAGTACGACCAATGGTTATGCAAGCACTTCAAAGTAGAATTTTACAAAAAAGTGTAATTATTAATAGTCCAAGATTAATTCATGAATTAAAAACATTTATTTACAATACTTCTAGAAATAAACCAGAAGCTCAGAGAGGGAAACATGACGATGCAATTATGGCTTTGGCGATTGCTATTTACATTCGGGATCAGTCAATGCGAGACATTCCCGTTGGAGCAGACATCCCAAAGGAATTAATGGATGTATTTAAATCAGAAGTTTATGAGGAAATTAAACAAGAATTAAAAAATGGGGCTCCTGAAGATTTTATTGAAGATGATGATGATATTTTTTCTATCTATCAAGGAGAGGTTACACCCGGCGTCATTTTTAATGTTAAACGTAAGAATGCTCGTCTGTTAGAAGAATTTGGATGGGCAATTTTGCCCCTTTTCCCCTTATTTTTTAACTTTTTTTGATTGTTTCATCGCAGTTGGCACTATGTAATATAAACAGGCGAGACAATGGGCAATACTTCAAAAGCAAAATTACATTTAGTAGAAGCGATCAGAAATCTTCCAGATGATTTTGCGCTTTCATCAGCTAGATTTCATTTAAACACAGCTTTCCGGGAAATAACCAAATTAGAAAAAAAAAGAACAAAAAGAGAATCTATGCAAATAAATTCTGTTCCTGGTATTGCGAGAGTGACAAATGCTCCAATGCAACAATCACCTGTGGCAAAACAATGGTCACCTGAACAACTTGCTAATGCTCTCGATATTATTGATAGTATGATTGAAGAAGAACAAAAGAAACTTAAACCAAAAAATAATGACAAATCAACTGAAATTGATACGCTGTTAGGTTAATCTTAAATTAAATTTTTTCAAATACAAAAAGTGTCGCTCATATGCTTCTTGTGCTTTTTCTGCAATTTTATATTTTACCACATCTGTCGCTTCAGGTCCAACATTGATTTTTTTGATAGGTTCTTTGAGATTTAAATATTCTTCTATTAGTGGAAATCCTCGACCTGAAACCATGTCCTCCCAAGTTAAAAGGGGGGCACCGGGAGTTCGTTTGGCCATTTCGCAAATTCGTCTTAATCTATATCGATAATAATTATCTGCTGCATATTGAGAATACCCTTTGGCTATTATTTTATTTAAAGATGGTTTAGCCTCTCGGATTAAATACACAAATTTACAGATTTTATACAGATTTTTAGCAGCAAATTTAAAATTATATAAGAGTTCATCCATATAAATTGCTGCTGTATTTCTCAATTTATGTTCATAGGCAGTTAAATGTTGCAAAGTATCTGTATTGTAATATGGTCGATCTGTCCTAAAACCCTGAATTCTAGAATTTTTATTCAGTGCATCAAATAAAGCATTAGAGGAAGCCCCTAAATGACTAACTAACAAAAGAACTGTTTTCATATATATAGATAAGTAATATGTCGGAATCAAAATTAGAATTTTCAGAATTTTTTGCCATTCAACAAGCAGAAGTAATACTTCTTGATTTGGAAGAATATCTATGCGAAAGTCGAAAATTATATAGAGGCATCCAACCCAAAGGCGATCAAACCAAGTTTATTGATCCAATCACACGACGAAACTGGCGAATGAGCGACAATATTCGGTTATTAAAACACATTGTTGCCAGTGAAAAAAGAAAAGGCGTTCCAGAAAGAGATATTTGGGTTGCTTTTACAGAAGTGGATAAATTGGGAGTTAATGTAAACGCAGACAATGGTTGCACGCCTTTAGGAATTTATGCTTATCCAATTTCTTCTATTATTGATGAGTCTGCAAAAGGAGATTTCAAAAATCGCCCATTTATGCAAGTTTTTAAAATTAGAAGGACATATTCTAAATCCCGAAGTAGAAAACCTGCAATTTATTCTACTTCTGCGAAAGATGCAGTAGTAAAGAAACGAGAAAGACGAAGACCAAGTAATGGTTATTATAGTGGTAGTCGTATATATGATTTTCAAACACTTCGCAGAAATGTTACTGATGTTAAAAATAAATTGTCTAAAATACCTAATTTTAATGATGCATTAAGAGAAGAGCGCAAGAAAATTATTGCATGGGCACATCAATATTTAGGCATTCCACAATTATCCGCTGAATCCGTGGATATTAAAACATCATTACATAAGGAAGATCTTTTAAAACACTTAGAAGATCAATTAAAAAAACTAATAGTTAGAATGACAGATAGATTTGGATCGTCTTATATTGATCCGGTTCAAGGCATTCTAAAAGTACAAGAAGATAGAAAAATGGCCTTAGATTTTTTGCAAGGCATGGAAAATAATGATGATTTTGATGATAAAAAAAAGGATGCAAAATTTTTGATATCATCCCTCAGAGATTTTATTGAAAAGATAGATGTTGATGGTAATTATGATAATTGGAATGATTGGGATAAAAAGTATACAGATCCAGATTTTGATAATTTAACAGTTAAATATTCTCAAAAGTATCTTAAATTAAATCCAAATGTTCCTAAATCTATCTCTATACAAAATGTATTTGATGATAAAGATAATCAACATGCTCTTAATTATTTTAGTGACAATCAATCGGGTGGCACAATATTACAAAAATGGGAAAAATTTCTTGCATTAAAAAAGGAACAAAAAAAAACAGGACAAACTTTACAAGATATTATTCAATCAAAAGAGTGGGCAAACATAGCAACTCTCGTATTACGCCGCCTCAATAAATTTGTAAGTAATTATAAACGAACTTTAATTGATCCCATAATAAACACATTACAATTTCCTTTCCATCAAAGAATAAAGAAATATGCTGAAATTAATCATTTAAGTTGGTTTACTGCGTTGTATGGCACGCTCTGGAACCACAATCCAGATAGAGTTAAAAATGGAGCGGGATTCATTTTGTGGATGGCAAATAATCTAGCAATAGAAAGAAGAGACAAAAAAAAGTACGGCACCATACGAAAGTCTAGCAAATCACATCCAATATTGGGCTTAGGACTCGCCCAAGCGAAGCAGATGGGAAAGGAATTAAAACTAAATAAAAAAATAGAAAAAGGCAAAACAGTTGATATTGAGAGTGGGAAATATGCGGGGAAAACGGGAGAGGTTCTTGCAGTTAAAACTAAGGACGGAAAAACCGAAGCAGAAGTTAAAATATCTACCGGAGTGGGCGACGAGCATATTTTAATTCCAACAGAAAATTTAACAGTAACAGATAGTAGCATTAAAAGCGCCATGATGTCGGGAGGGAAGGATGCCAAACAGTGGCAGGAATGGACAGCAGTTTTAAGAGGGTTGGGAATTGATGGTTTTACAGACCGTGAGGGTTGGAGTGTCATACACTCAGGCGAACCCAAACAAGGTGTATTTTTCGATTCAGGATCTTTAATTCCAATTGCAAAGGTTGATAATCGATCCCATCTTGATCCAAGAGACGTACATGGTCGCCCCAAAATTTCATACTATAACTTAATGACACAATTTAAAAAGAAGCGTGGTATTGATTTTGATGAAGATATACCTTACGAGAAAGAAAAAGAATGGAATGATTTTTTAAAAAGCAAATTTAAAAAAATTAAGGGAATTCCAGATGATGCTCCTATTCCCGGCGAGCATGCTTACGCATGGGAAAATTTTAAAAGTGGCATGACTCCATACACAACGAATTATAATCAAAATAGAGGAAGGTTTGATTATGTACGCGAGAAGGAAAAACAGCGAGTAGGCCGTACTATTAATTACCGTACAGATGCAGGCTCTTTAGAAAGAACATTTATCGGCATACGTCAAGCAATTGAAGATGTAAGCAACGAAATAGAAAACAAAATTAATAAAGCTTATAGTTCATACCATGATGATAATTGGCAAAAACTCAATGTTGGGACAAGCTATTTAATTAAAATCATTCAAACATTTAATAGACTTTCACAAACTTTCGAGCAAAAAGTCATTAAGGGTTCTATAAAACCTGAAGGAATATATGTAATTACCAACCATATTACTGACACGCGAAATAAATTAAATCAAATTAAATCGCAATTTGAATCACTCATAAGAGAACCAAAATATCAAGCTTGGCTACATGGTCCTTGGAGGGCATTTAGAAATAAAATAGATGTGGTGCGAAATTTAATTCAGCAAGTTTGGGTGGGGAATGGTGGAAAATTAGTTAATGTTCCTCGGTATTCAAGCAAAGAAAAGCCTTTGACAAGCCCCAAAGACTTGCAAAAATTAGACATCTTATATCCTTATCACAAAGAGGTTTCACACTTACCAGACAAAATAAAATGGACACACGTTAGGGATCTTGCTTTGTCGCAAATAGAACGTTATGGAAAGGATGCGTGGTATGCTTTGGTTAAACACCAAGCAGCAAGAGGTTTAATTGGTACACAAAGTGAAATAAATGATCAAATTCATCGTTGGGATTGGTTTTGGAATGACGAAAATCTTGAAAAAATGGATATTTATAATCGCAATTACCCTATTGATCGTGTAAACAAAGCCCAGATGCTTACAATGGCAAAAACAGAAACAGGATTGATAAATTTAGCTCGATATCAATTAGAGAAAAATATTATAAATCAAAATGATTATAAAAAAGTTATAGAAAAATGGTTGCCTGTAATTAAAACCAGAGAAGTATTTGAAAATGATCCCACATTTAAACAAATTCCTGCTGAAGCAACGAATCATGAAACTCCCGCTGAATTAAATAAAATAGAAATATTAGAATTAGGAAAAATAAAATATGAAAAATTAATTGATTATTTTTTAGCAACAAAATCTATAAATGAAAAACAAGCCGCATCATATAAAAAGACATGGGCGAAAATATGGAATATGGATCTAAATGGAATAGATTTAAAATTAGCTAAAAAGAATGGATATTCCATAGAGCAATTAGCAACAATGCCCTATGAAGCATTAATGAAAATGGGAATTAATAATGTAAATAAATTAAAACGCTTGGCAGATGTATTACTAGCAACACAAGTAATATCTCAGTCTCAGTACAATGAAATTTTAGGCAAATTTCACCTAATATTTAAATATGGCGTGCCAGAAAATTCAGAAATAGAATCAAAAGTTCCATATGATGTATATGATTATCGGTTAAATTCCCAAAAACTGATAAGAGAACTTGAGTTGAAAAATAAACCAGAGAATAAAGAATTAGCCATTAAAACAGTTATATGGATGCTTGCAAACAATAAAACCACCTATCTTACTGCAACGGCAGCATTGGCATCAATAGAAAAAGAAGTTAAATTATCAGATAAAACGTTGCCTAAAGAGCTTAGTAAATACAAAATGCCAAAAGAAATAGATAATGATTATGGAACCGATTATATTTTAACTCAACCTGAAGAGGTTATGAAATATTTTAAATCAAAAAGAAGTTATATAAAATATTTGCGATGGGTTATGTATAAAGGCAAAATAAATAAAGATGCATATAAACAGGCTTTAATAAGAATAAAAGAAATTCCTTGGATATCGAGAACCACATGGGAACCACCCGAAAGTTTCCCATACAGTCTCCATTACGATCCCGCTACAACACTAACAAGTTTTTCTTATTTTAAATCAGTAAAAGAATGGAAAGATCACTTAAAGTGGCTGTTCTTTAAAAACAGAATAAGTGCAAGAACTTATGCAGTGGTGATGAAGAAATATCTGAAGAATGCCAAGAATTATATAAAAGAACCTGAAAATGCTTCTTAAATAATCAATTCCCAAAAATGTTATACTTCATATAACTACTATATTAAAGATTAGGAAGGTATCATTATGGCTGCATGGTGGGATTATTTTAAATTATTTCAATATGCTTTGGGAACAAAAGACCCTCTTTCTGCTGCGCTAGATAATAAAAAACTAACGGGTGCTGGTGTTTCCCAACCGGATGCAATTCCTGATATTCGCCAAGATGGCAGTTTTTGGGGTGGCAGCCGAGGTATGATCCGCCTCCGAGATTCAAATGACTTTGTAGATTTGTCATCTGTTTCCAATCGTCAAAGCCGTTACAAAGAATACGAACGCCTTAGAAATGTAGCTGAAATTGAAACAGCAATGACTGTATTCGCAGATGAATCATGTTTAGCAGGCAATACTATCATTTCTACTTTATTTGATGGACCTAAAACTATCAAATGGCTAACCGAAAACAAACAAAATGAAGAGTTTTTGGTTTATTGTTGGGATTTCGAAAAGGGGGATTATAGCTTAGGATGGGCCTATTCGCCTCGTAAAGTTAAAGTTGAAAAAACAGTTAAGATTGCACTTGATGACGGTACACATTTTATTTGCACGTTAGATCACAGAGTTTTACTTAAAAATGGCGAATGGAGAATGGCAGGGCAACTTCAGTTTGGTAATGAATTAATGCCATTTTATCGGATGCCTGCAAATCAAAATCTTACAAAATTAAAAATTAATCAATTCCCAAGAATTTTTACTTTTGACGGATGGAAACATGAGCGACAATTTATTGATGAGTGGAAATTAGGCAAAAAGCGAGAGAAATTTAAAGAAATCAATAAAGCTGCAAGACTGATAGCCGCAGGTTTGACTACTAAACAGATTCAGCAACAAATGGGACATCAATGGAAAACAATAGAATCTTGGATTCATAAAACTGGTTTTTCATTTAAAGAAATACGTTGGTTGTCTAAGAAAGAAAAACATAGACGGGTTGTGGGAATTATTCCTTGGGATGAAATGCCAGTATATGATCTATCTGTTCGGGATCATGAAAATTTCTGCGGTGAATCGGCAATATTTCATAATTGTCAAGTAAATGATGATGGTTGCATTTGTAAAATTGAAGTAAAGAATCAAGACGTGAAGGAAGAGTTGGAATTCATGTTCTTCCATTACAAAATGTTGAATATTAATAGAAGGATTTGGAATTGGGCTAAAAATTTATTTATTTATGGTGATATTTTTATTGAACTTGTTACCAATATGGATAATCCTAAGGATGGAATTCTCAAAGTTATGATGTTACCGCCAGAATCTATGTATCGCATTGAGACTACTAAGGGGCGTTTAATAGAATTTCAACAGAGCAAAGAAGGTCCAGATCACGAATCATTAACCAAAGCACCTGTAACTCAAGCAACCGAAGCAGAATTAAGACAATCTACTGCTATACGATTTTCTCCCGAACAAGTCGTGCATGGTCGTATTGGTGATGATAGAAAGACATTCTATCCATATGGAGTTTCATTAATTGAGGCGGCAAGAGGACCAGCACATCAATTACGTCTGATGGAAGATGCAATGGTCGTGTATAGGCTCACCAGGGCACCGGAGCGTCGTGTGTTTTACATTGATGTTGGAGGATTGCCACCATTTAAAGCGGAGGCTTTCATGGAAAGAATGAAAGATCAATTCCGCAAAAAGAAAGTAGGCAGCAGTAGAACGGGGTTGCCGGGAGCTTCGCAAGTGGAAGAGAGATGGCATCCGCCCGCTGCGGATGAAGATTATTGGATTCCAATTCGTCCACAATCTAATACACGAGTTGAAACACTTCCAGGTGCTCAGAACTTGGGTGAAATTGATGACGCCATTTATTTTAGGAACAAATTATTCACAGCAATGAATTTTCCTAAAAACTACTTCAATAACGAAGATCCAAATGCTACCAGAATCACATTATCAGCACAAGATGTTAAATTCGCTCGATTAACCGAACGACTCCAAGCATCTTTAGAAGATTGTTTATGGGATATTGCGGATAAACACTTAAAACTGCGTGGTTTTCCTGAAGAATCTTATGAAGACTTAAAAATTAAAATGACGCCCCCTTCGGATTGGCGAGAAATGAGTCGCGCTGAGGTGATTACTAATCGTATTAACAACGCTTCGAATGTGAAGGGTTCTCAACTATTCAGTGATTACGACATTTATATTGATTGGCTTAAACTTTCAGAAGATGATGCAAAAGAAAAGTTATCAAGATTAAAAATACAAAAACTTGAAGATCTTAAAATTCAAGTTTTGGCTCAAAATCCTGCACTTTTGGGGGTTGGAATGCCTGGTGAGGGAGAGCAAGAAATCGGCTCACAGCCTGGTGGTCCGAACCCAATGTTAGAACCCGACGTGGGAGCGCCACCAATGGGTGGCGCTCCGCCTATGCCCGGTGGTGGAATGGGTGGTCCTGCATTTTCTAATGATGGTCCGCCTCAATTAAATGATTCTGAAAATGGCGAATCTCAAGAGGATGGCAATCGAACTGCCAAAATATTATTGCCCGATCCTACAGAAGATGATTTGAAAAAATACGATCTTCAGATTCTCAATTATAGTAAAGAAAAAGACGAAGAAGAAATTGATTATTCAACTGAGTAAATTAAGAATTTAGTGAACATCTTTCAGAAAATCCGCCATTGGCAATTCACAAATATGGGTTTAAATCAGAATGTGGCGATAGTGGTTCCCACTCTCCTTCTGCATTCCAGGGACGATCAAAGCTCGATGATGAAGATTTAGGACGACCTTTTTTACGCATCACGCCCGCAGCGATTTGCCGTCTTGTTCCGTGTCCCCAATCTCGTTGGCTTTCGATGTTTACAAGTCTAAAAACCATTCTTTTTCTCCATGCTTTATCGTTAAATGAAGGATGATTTGTATTAGCAACCAATAGTGAAAGTGCTTTGCTTTGCAAATCATTTCGTTTGGAATACATGTTCGAATAATTAATATGATTCCTTAATTTTAAATTATTTAATGCTTGGAGTACAAAATCTTCAGATTCAATTGCTAATTGTTTCATCATTTTTTCTCTTGTTTTTATCCCTTCCGGGTCAAGATCAGTATGTCCAATAGAACCAAATTTATTGTGATTTGGTCTCCAATATGTAAATCCAGGTTCTAATCCAACATCAAGCCATCCTTTTCTTTTGTTTGCGCCTTTTAATACATGAATGGCATTATGAGGTTTCATTAAATCCATGCCTATTAAATTGGGCGATCTAGGATCATTTCTTAAATCAAAATCTAAATTCTTAAGTTTTCTAACAAGATTTTTAATGCCTGTTTTTGCTTCTATTTCTATAGGTTTGCCATGATACTTTACAACAACTAATTGTTTATCTTTAAATCCAGATTTAATAAAACCCAATTCATCTAATGCCATTTTAAGTAAATCATTGTATCTCCACTTTAGAGCTTGTTGCCAAATAATTGTTTTTTTGGGAAATTGTTGAAGAAACTCAAGATCCTCATTGTCCATTGGGACTTGTGCTTTTGACACTTGTGCAAGCGCCATTTCGGTAAGCCATAATTTAAAATTAAATTCACTCTTCACCTTCTTCTCCTCCTGCCCCTCCGCCAGAATCAGCATCATTGGGAGCTATAGTTTCTAACCCATCATCGCTTTGATGGCGATTGGTCATCATAGTTCTCATGCTTTGTAATTGTGTCCAAGCGCCAGAATTATGCATATCTTGCAATTGCTGATTAAAATTATCTCCCATTTGACTACTAACTTTTGTTAAAAAACTTAATACTATTGGTGGTGAGTGTTCAATAACCATTCGTACTAAATTATTTAATTGTGCCAAAGCTTTATCTGATTGTTCACTACTATGTCCACCATCACCTCTAGAAAATTTCCATTTTCCTGAATCACTACTAGGGACTTTTTGAGGGGAATTACCGCCTAAAGAGCCGCCTGGGTCTTGTGCGCCTCCCATAAAATCAGTAGATGCATCATATTCAAATAATCGTCTGTTTTGAACGTAATCTTTGAAAGTTATCATTTATAAAACCTTTTTTGCGTGTTGGTGCATACAATATTATTAGTATCTATTTATAAGTAGTGGTTGTAATTTTATCTTAAAAGATTAATAGAAAACTCAACCACTAACATATATAGACCATACAAGTTAATTATCATGTACATCGGCTTAAGGAGTCATAATATGAAGCGAAAACTAATTGACTTTGATGTATTTAGAAAGATCGAAAGTGAATCATTATCCAATGCCGAACGAGAATTAGTTGGTGCAGAGGATGTGTTAGCTCAAGCATTGCAACAAGAAGCCGTTTCTTTGCATTGTTATGGCGATTCACATGTTCTTTATGAAACATTAGATGATACCTACATTTATGCGTCCTACACATTAGAAAAGGATGCAATTACCTTAGAAGGTATTGAGGAGTTGGTGGTTGACGAGGAACAAGAAAAACAAAATGCCCGAGGAGTCCTTCGCAGTTTAGTTGAAGAATTAATAGACGACAACGAAATGAAGGCCCATGAAATTTTTGATGATTACGTTAGCTTACCAGTTGTAAAAAGACAAATGGAAGAGGCATCTTATAGGGCTGTTCAAACCGCAGATGGTAGCGTTAAGAAGAAGCTTGTAAGAAAACCTCGGAAGCATTATTCCGGCGCACGCAAGGCTGCTATGTTGCGAGGCCGAAAAAAGGCCAATCGGCTAAAGGGTCCGGCTCAAAAGAGACGTGAAAGACAGGCTGCGGAACGTAGACGACACAAGGTTGGCCTAAAAATGGCCAATGAAGTTATTAATCAAATTAATACCACTGCTCAAAACGTATTGGAATATGTTGATTTTAGAGCTTTGGGACCAGCATTAAAAGAATCCGTTGCCAAGCACGATGAAAAGGGTAATGTAATTGCCCTTCGCATTCCTACCATTAATGTTCGAAATGAAGGCAAGATTCTTAGTTTTAATTGGAAAACTCTCAATCACGAAGTTAAGTGCTTGCGTGATGGCAGTAAAAAATTAGCTGAAAGTACAGACTTTTGCAAGGCTGTTGCAGAATTAAAACGACACAATGCTTTTGAGGATTCAGATGATTTGCAGGAATCTTTAGAAGGTATTGTTACGCAATGGCCGAATGTTATTTATTTAACACAATCTGAACTTGCAAAAATTATTCAAGAAGCATTAGAAATTGTAGGTGTTTCTGCTTATGACGATCAAATTTGTGATTTTATGGCAGAGGGCATTTTAAGAACAGCCCATGAAGTCCACACCGACAGCATTGATAGGATTCTTAGGCTTGCTAATCAAACCGATTGTCAAAAATATGAATGTTTCCAAGAAGCTGTGGGCGAGTTTTATTCTGAATTGGATGAAAGTGCTGGCGTGGAAATGCGGGTTTTCTATGATCTCTACACTGTTGTTGGTGAAATTTATTCACAAGCCAACAGAGATGGCGATGAAATCTTAGCTGAGGAAGCTCAGGAATTTTTGCGTGATCTACACGCTATTGTGGAAGGCGAAATTGAACCTGATGTTGATTTGGCTGAAACAGTAGCCGAATGGGTACAGTGTTTAATGGAAACCAATCTTAATTCAAGCGAATGGAATCCAAGTAATAAAGTTCATATCACAACAAGTGGTGACCATCCTCGAATGGCTCAAAACGCTGGCGTTCCTTACAGTCCTAAAAATGATTTTTCCGGTGATTGGGGCGATGTAGCTCCAGTTAGTGATGGAAAAAATTATAAGGGCAGTTTGGCTGGCAATATGAGAAATCGAAGTTGGGGCAATGTAGGTGATTCGGATACGTATCCCTCTCTACAAAACCCATATGTGCCAAAACCATATGGTGATTATACGATGAAGGGCGAACCCAGCGTTGATAAAAACCATGATGGCGGCTTAGGCCAAGATCAAGGTTCTGACACATGGCCCAATTTACAAAATCCTTACGTTCCAAAGGCTGAAACGCCTCAGTCTTATAAAATGAATAAAGGTAAAGAGAAAGATTTAGTAATTGACCAATAATTTAGGAGTTTATATGGACAAACCTCTATTGTTAGTAGAGCATGATCCAACTCCAGGCAAGGAGTACATTGATAGGCTGCTTGTCGAAAATGTTGGCTTCTTGCTAAATGAATGTGATTTAAATGAATCTTCTGGCTCTGGAAGGAAATTAGCCTCTTTTAAAGGCAAATTTCAAGAGGCAGAGGCAGTAAATAAAAATAAAAGGATGTATCCATATGGCGTCCTTGATGCGAGTATTAAAAGACTTGAAGAAACTGTAAAAAACAGAGGGCTGCTGGGTGAATTAGATCACCCAACAGATAGTATTGTTCACTTTAAAGATGCTTCTCATCTTGTTACTAAACTTTGGTGGGATGGCAACACTCTTATGGGAGAAGGTGAAATTCTTAATACTCCCTGTGGTAAGGTTTTAAAAAGTTTAATTGATGATGATGTTCGCGTGGGCATCTCATCCCGTGGAGTTGGTAACGGAAAGGTAAACGAAGAAGGTATTTTTATTATAGGCGAAAGCTATAAGTTGATTACTTTCGACGCTGTAGCTGATCCTTCTACCTATGCTGCGTTCCAACAACGAGTGGCTAATAATCAACGTGAAGTTATTACGCCACAAAATAGTCTGCCCAAAAATGAAGCTACGAGCATACATAATAAGAACAACAAAGATGCTCTAGTTGTTATTTTGAGCGGTCTTGTACACAGACAGACTTCCGAATTTAAAGCGAGGTTAATCGATGGATAAGCTATTAGAAGCACTAAAACAGTTATTACCAGAAGAACAAACTAACGAAGTAGCTTCTGTTGTCCAAGAAATGGTAGAAGAGGCTAAAAAGGAACTCGAAAGCGAGTATGAGGCAAATCTTGAAGAAGCCTACAAAAATCTCTCTTCCGAGCTTGAGGAAGCGGAACGAGTTGCTTACGAAGGTTATCAACAGGCCGTTGCCATTATTAAGGACCAAGAGATGAGAAAAGAAACTCTTAAAGAAGAGTTCGAAAAGATGCTCGAAGAACAGTATGAAGAAGCTTATAAGATGATTGAATCTGAAAAAGGCAAAAATACTGATATTGAGACAACAATGTTGGAAGAATATGATTCCAAACTCAATGATATGAAAGAATATATCGTTGATAAGGTTGATGCATTTCTACAACACAAGGGTAAAGAAATTTATGAACAAGCTAAGCGTGATATTATTAATGATCCGCGTATGGCTGAACACAAAGTTGTCCTTGATAAAATTGTTGAACTCACTTCTGACTATCTCTCTGAAGAAGAAGCACAACTTGCTACTAGTTCTAAACTAGAAGAAGCTCGACAAGAGCTTGAGAAGATGAAGGCGCAAGTGAAAATCATGGAGGGACGTAATATTCGTATCTCTACTGATAATACAAAAATGCAAGAACAATTAAACGAGGCCGCACAGGTCTTGAGAGAATATAGAGAAACCCAAGAATCTGATAAGGGTAAAAAGGTTATCTCAGAACAGAAAGAAAGAGTTGGAAAAGCAGCGAACGCAACGGGGAGAGGACAAGTCGTAACTGACGAAAAATTGATTGCTGAATTTGATGAACCGGAAGTAGTCAAAGAAGACAACCAAGAAGAAACTACGCTGAGTGAGGGTTTTGGTAATCTTGCAGAAATCAAAAAACTCGCAGGCATTAAATAATATAAAACGAGGTTAAACTTATGTTTAGTGGCAATTCAAGACTTTTGAATGAAAGCAAAATTTGTGAAGCCAAGTGGAATAAGACTGGTCTTCTTGACAGTGTAAATGGTGATTTGGACGATGAATTTGTTCGTAAAAACACTGCCGTTATGCTTGAAAACCAGTTGCTTTTCAATGAAACTTCAACCGATACAGGCGATATCGCCCAATTCAAGCGTATTTCTATTCCGCTTGTACGTCGTATTTATCCCCAGTTGATCGCTAACAAGATTGTATCCGTACAACCATTACTCGGTCCAACTGGTTTAGTCTATTATCTTCGCTTCCGTTATTCCAGCAACAAGGGTTCAACCCGTGGTGCTGACAATAATGGTGGCTATCCAACTGATGATGCTAATTCGCTTCAACAGTTGGCAAGTGGTGATGCAAACCTTGATATCTACTACTCTCACCAGTTCGTTCAGAATGAAACGAGTTCTACTGATGATGGTTTAGATATGACAAGTGTTTTCGCTCCGCTTGAACACACACCAATTTTGGCAGGTACGATGACTGGTACGATCTATGATGGTGCAACAGCCGTTGCTACGTATGCCATCGATGAGAGTGGTACTTTCACCGTTAATGCAATTGGTGCTCCTGATTACACTCCACTAGCAGCAGGTAGTTCTCTAGATCTCACCACAGGTGAGCTAGTAATTGCTTGGTCTGACACTGGTGGCGGGGGAGCTGGTCCTGGTTCAAACTCTGTTGTAGCCAACTATGAGTACAACATGGAATGTAACCCTGATCTGCCCGAAATTAACTTGGTTGTGGAAAGCGAAGAAGTCGCTGCCAAGACAAGAAAGCTTAAGGCTGTTTGGTCCTATGAAGCTCAACAAGACCTTCGTAGCCAGCACAACCTTGACGCCGAAGCTGAATTGACAGCCGTTTTGGCTCAGGAAATTAACTTGGAAATTGACCGAGAAGTGCTAACAGATCTGCGTAACAATGCCGGTACTGTGGCTTCTTGGGACTTCAACACTGCTTTGGGTGACACAATCAAAGAGCGTTATGAAAGCCTCTACGTGAAGATAGTAGAAGTCAGCAACGTTGTTCATAGAAAGACTCTTCGTGGTGGTTGTAACTGGCTTGTTACTTCTCCCGAAGTTGCTTCTATCTTTGAAACAGCTACTGCCGGCTTCGCTCCTGCACCTTCTGAGACTTTCACAAGTTCTCTTGGTATCCAGTACGTTGGTACGGTAAATAGCCGTTGGCGTCTGTATAAAGATCCTCTGTTCCCACAAGGTCAAGTCCTTATGGGTTACAAGGGTGACAGCTATATGGATGCTGGTTATTTCTACCTTCCATACGTGCCCCTGACACAAACTCCGGTTGTGTTAGACCCTGAAAGTTTTTGTCCGAGAAAAGGCATATTAACACGCTATGGTAAAAAGCTATTACGTGAGGGAAGTAAATTTTACGCACGCCTCTCGATAGCCAATTTTGTGATATGACGGAAAGCCTTGTGTAGCAAGGACTTACGACAAAATAAAAAAAGAGTCCCGGTTTTACTGGGGCTCTTTTTTAATATAACTCAACTACGGCCAATTGTTTTATGACTTCTAAATTTAATCCCAATTCTTGTATATCTTCATCAAATAAAATAGTGTATGTCATATTGCGTTCAGTGGCGTAATCGATAGCTGCGTCGTGTTTTAATTGAACAGTAATAGAATCTTTATCTTTCCATGTTTTTGTTTCAATAATATGTTCTATAGGATCTTTTTTATATTTAACTACAAAATCTGGGAAATATAAATGCTTTTTGCCTTCTTTGTCTAAATAAGGGATAACAAGACATTCGTAGTCATACCAAATTACATCAGGATGATTATCCAAAAAGAAATGCATTTGCAATTCTAAACTAGATAAAAACCGAGGATTTTTTTTCCTACATTTTATTGCTTTATAGCGTCCACGACAATTAGATATAAAACCACCAGGCCACTTACCTTCAACAATGCGTTTCGCAACTGTCTCCCTTTGTTTTTGATTCCACTCTTCCGGGCGTGTAATTCCTTTAGCCCACGGATTTTTATAGCTTTCTGCTAGCCATTCCGTGCAATTTTCTCTTAAATACTCCCGCATTTCTGGCAATTGGTTATAGTGTTCAACGCCATATTTTTCTAATCTAGTTTGTGCCATTTTTATTTGAACTTCAGGAAGAGAAGCTACATTTTCTACTCCATATTTTTCTTTATTTTTAGCTCGCATTTTAGCCATGATTTCCGTCGACTGGTATGGATGATCTACTCCGTACTTTTCCCGCATTGATTTCTTTTGATTTTTCTTTGAGACATCACTTTTCATGTGGTGTTCAACACCATATTTCTCCAGGGAGGTTTGGCGATGTTTTTCTAGCCATTTTTCTTTAAATTCAGGGTCTTTAAATTGTTCTTTTCGTGCTTCAATGTGCTTTTTTGAATTAAGTGGCAATTCTATTCCATATTTTTCTAAATTAGTTTTTTTAACTTTTTCTACATTTTTCTTATCATACATGGGGTTTTTATGACGTAGCGTGCATTTTCTGCACATGTGTTTTCCATTGTTCTTTCCAAAGTTCTTTTGAGCATCTTTAAGTTTAAGTTCCCATTCTTTGCCACACCTCTCAAATCCTCCATCACAATCATACTTGATTTTAATTTTTTGAGCAGGTAAAATGCCATTTAGTTCTTGTAGATACATATAATTGTCTCCTTTTGTGTATCTTACCATAATTTATATAGTAACGCAAGCAAGAAATTACCCGCCTCAAAATTAATTGAGGCGGGTTTTTATTTAACCTCTCATTTGCTTGCCAAACAGGGAATTTTTAATTATATTATTTACATGAAAACTAAAATTTGCATTTATTGCAAACAAGAGAAGCTAATAGCAGACTTCCCAAAACACATTTTATACAAAGACAACTTGGACAGGCGTTGTAATTTTTACACTACATATACGCACAAGCGTAGATATATAGTAAGAAAATAAAAACCCGCTCTGAAAAGAGCGGGTTTCTTTTTAGTCAGTTAGATTAAATAATGTTACCCTATCATCAATAAGTAATTGCTTTATATCAAGATTCAAGGATTTAATATCATCATTCGCCCATATTTCATAATCTATTAAATACTCTTCACAAAGTTCAGCAAGAACTTTATATTTAGGGTGTGTTAAAAATTGTGGTTTAGAATAATTATTTTTAACTTCAATAAGCAAAATAGAACCAGATTTAAATTTTATAATAAAATCTACCGTGTAATGTCGTAGTTTGCCCTCAGTATCATAATAAGGGATTTGAAAAGGTTCATAATCATAACAATCAACGTTTTCATTTTTATCTAAATAAAAATGCACTTGCAATTCATAACCCGATCTAAACATTGGTTGTTTTCTTATACATTTTTTTGACTTATATTTACCTCGATGCGTTTTACTTCCTCCTTTCCATATTCCTTTTTCAATTAAATTTGATACTGTTATACTCTGTTTCTGATTCCACTCTTCAGGACGAGTAATCCCTTTAGCCCAAGGATTTTTATAACTTTCAGCAAGCCATTCTGTGCAGTGTTCTCTTAAGTATTTTCGCATTTCAGGAAGTTGATTATAATGTTCGACTCCATATTTTTTGAGGCGGGTTTCAGCCATTTTAATTTGGACTTCTGGAAGAGAGGCTACATTTTCTACTCCATATTTCTCTTTATTTTTAGCTCGCATTTTAGCCATTATTTCTGGTGATTGGTATGGGTGATCTACTCCATACTTTTCTCGCATTGATTTCTTTTGATTTTCTTTTGAGATATCACTTTTCATGTGATGTTCGACGCCGTTTATGTGACGTACCACGGGACAAGCCTGTGGCTTCCCTAGTTTTAATCCCATCACGCCGCCGATTATGACAGAATATGTCCTTGCAAAGACATATATGAATTATTATAATAATTTAAAAGGAATATAAATGAGAAATTTATTTGATAATGTATACATTTGTGATAATTTAAAACTACTTGAAAGAAATGATGTACTAAAATTCATACAACAAGGCAATTTTGTAATTTTCCCTCATGAATGGGCAAGTAGACAAAAGCAAATTAAAAATCATTTTAATTCTTATTCAAATAATCTTTATAAAATATTTGCTAGGAAATGCAATATTAGAGAAATCAGTTTGCATACTATGAGACAATTCTGTGATGATTACCACATACAAGGAAGCAACACATTAGCATTACAAGCATGGGGAATCTTTAAAGATGATGATCTTTTGGGCGTTCTTTCTTTAGGAAGACACCACAGAAAGAAAGGAGGTATTTTATTAGACAGATTGTGCTTCAATCCATCTTATAGAGTTGTTGGTGGAGCAAGCAAATTAATGAATGCTGCAAAAAGATGGGCACTAAAAAAGGGAATTGATAAAATTATAAGTTTTAGTGATAAAAGATGGTCAAGTGGAAAAGTTTATGAAAAAATGAATTTTATCAAAGACTGTGAATTGCCACCAGATTATTTTTATGTAAAAGAAGATAATTATTTAAATTACTACAGCAAACAAAGTCAAAAAAAGAGTAGAACGGGTTGTCCTAAAGAAATAACTGAATTCCAGTGGTCTAAGAATAACAATCTATTAAGAGTTTATGATGCGGGGAAAATAAAATGGGCAATAAATTTAACAAAATATCTAACTATTAAAAACCCATTGAGCAAAAGAAGAACAATTTACCATGAATCTCATAAATCTGGGATTATTTATTGTGCTTCAAGTTATGAACTTAGGGCAGCGATTTTATTAGATAATGACGATGAAGTAATAACATATTCTGACCATACTTCTTTTGTTATTAATGGTAAAAATCGCTTTACAGATTTTGTTGTTGTAAGGAAAGCTGGAACAACTGTTACAGAAATTAAACCTAAAAGAAGATTAAAAGAATTTGCAGAACAAATAGAAGACAATAAAAAGTATGCTAAACGAAATAATTGGAATTTTGAATTATGGACAGAAAAGGAATTAGGATTTTCCAGCGAATATTTTGTAATTAAATGGGCAGATAAATATTTATCCCAAGTATCAAATGTTGATTTTGAAAAAATAAGGAAAAATAGAAATTTAATTAAAGCCAAAAAACATTATAACAATTCAATACAAAACGATAAAATAGTTGTGTTTTGTGATTTCTGCAATGAAGAACATGAAATTCTTAAAATTTCTTATGAAAGAAATATTAAAAAAAATGGGAGATTTATTTGTATAGTAGAAAATGGACATATAATTGGCAAGAAACCAGGAAAAAAGAAAATAAACCCATATGCTGTTGAAGGTAAAAAACAATGCAATAAATGTAAAAACATCAAGGCATTTGAAGACTTTTCTCCAGATAAAACCAAATCTGATGGTTACTCTACCCGATGCAAATCTTGTAGGGCAGAAATTTATAAATTGAAATATAAGAAAAATAAATAATTGAGGCGGGTTTAATCAAACAAAGAAAGCTGTATGAATGTATTTTTTTCACTTTTCTTTTGTTTTTTTGTACGATTTAAATATTTAACAGCCTTTTTCACTCCTTTTATATCATCCCCCAACATGCCTATCCCTCTATTGCAACCATCACACAACCAACCTCTAAATGAATTGTTAGAATGATCG
>Ga0180433_10004120_pt1 | contig 20639 bp, 19 predicted proteins | sample SS_ome_8_FD_132980 | JGI IMG/M metagenome (GOLD analysis project Ga0180433, IMG submission 132980) | Hypersaline lake sediment archaeal communities from the Salton Sea, California, USA - SS_1_D_1 metaG | ecosystem: Environmental > Aquatic > Non-marine Saline and Alkaline > Hypersaline >... | reverse complement strand
TCAAGAACGAATTTAACTGTCCTCGTCGCGAAATCCGATGTCTTCCAGATTCTGTACTATTTTTGATTCATACTCTCTGTGCGTATCCAATAATTGGACAATGGCAGGCTTGGCCTCTGTTAAATCAAAATCAATCTTTTTCCCTTCCTTCTTTCTCTTTTTTGCCTGAAACAAGGTCAAGTAACGCCTTGGTGCGACTCCTTCAAAAGGTATGAAGATCACTTTGCTTTGGCAATCCGAGGATTCAATCAAATCAGGGTCAAATTCAATTGCATCTTTATGCAGTTTCAGGGCGAGGCTCTTTTCGTACGGTTCAATATAGTACACTTTCTGAATACCTGAGGCTATGATGTGTCTTGCGCAATTATGGCACGGAAATGTTGTACAGAACATTGACGCACCCCTCAATGGAACCTCTCCCTTTCTTGCTGCAGCGGTGATCGCATCCATTTCTGCGTGAATGGCTCGGCAATATTCGCTCAAGTTCTGGAGCCTGTCATGCGTCCTAATCTTTCTTAAAATGGCATCGGCCTTCTTGGAATTTCCTATTTCGTCCCGCAAAATACTATCAATGTCTTGAAAGATGCTGTCTTTGTATTCATCATTCATACAGGTTTTTCCATACAAATTCATACACCTATTGTCTTCATCGCCATCCTCCTGGGAATACAATCCCCCGCCAGATTTTGGAACATCGTTCCATCCAGTCGAGATTAATTCCCCGCTTTCATTGACAATAGACGCTCCAACCTGTCGTGAGAGACAAGCCGATCGAACTGACGCAGATTGGGCGTAATACATCGCACTTTCATCTTGTGTAGGTGTTATAGGGGCTTCGCCAAGAATCAACTTAACGTAGCGCTCTAAATTGGGTCGGAAAGAATTGATGTTGTCCTTTGTGTTTCTTACAAAAAAATCTGCGTGAAAGATCGTGTTAAGCAACTGTTGGCCGTGTTTTTCGTCTTCGGATTTATCCCTCTCCATCAATTGAACTGCAGTTGCAGATTCAATTTTCTTTTTGTCAGTCAGACGTTGTTTCCTCAAATGTTCTGGGCAAAGAACGCCAAAGAGGTAAAACATATTTCCGTAAACAGTACGCAACAGGTTTACTTCGTCTGGGTGCTTCAAGCTGTCCAAGATGGTGGCGAATCGGCGGGACTCTATTTTTGAAGGATCCTTGCTCTTTTGCTGGCTTTCATCTCTCTGAAACGCAATTTCCTTGATAGCAAGTTGAGCTAATACGTCGTTAGAGACCTTCTTTCTTAAGAGATTACCTGCAGATTGAAGAACGACTATTCGAACAGCCGGTTCCATCTGTTCTATGGGCATTTCCCAGTCAACATCTTTTAAGAGTTCGTCTTCCTGCAATTCTGGGAGGACTTTTTCTATGTGAGATGCAATCAACTCACTTAACTTAATTCTCCTGACATAATAATTGAACTCCTCAAGGATCCCTGTTATTTCATCTGCAACAGCCGTAGTGCCTCCTCCCAATGGACCGCAGAATGCCAAAACAAGCTCCTCTGTTTGGCGTCTTTGGATGGCTTCAATCATTGATTTACCTGTCTGAACAGACTTCTTGGTTTTTGAGGTGAGTTTCTGTTTGGTTGATTGTTTAGCCATGCCTCATCTCCTTTTTCAGGTGCCACACAAAATGGGAAGCAACATATTCAATACACAGGGAGGCACAATAATCTTTGCGTACCGCTGTCCTGCATAACAAAGCGTGTCTTCATGTCAAGTGGAAAGCAAACGTAGCCGGGGTCCTTGACCGCCTTCCATCTTCAGACAAACGTGTTCGGAGTTGGGCTATGTATAGCACGATTGGTATCAAAGTGGTATCAATCGCCCGCAAACCCACGACTGGCGTGGGGATAGGTGGGTTCGATTCCTGCCGGGGGCACCATATTTCAGAGGCACACGACCCCTTGCTTGCCCACCGCGAAATGTGGATAAGCTGCAACCTTTGCTGTGCGACTAGCAGGGCACAGCCCCGCGCGTTGTATCGGCAAGAGACCGGCACGCCCTCCCGCACGCCCTGCCCTTTGGGACAGGGCGCTTCGCTCAGAGATCTTGGCGTGAGATAAACACGCTACAGGAAAAACACCTTGAAATTCTAGGTGCAATGATATATGGAGATACATTACGGTGGTGTTTGCAACCGTGGACATTGACATTATTATTTTCAGCAATTTTCATTTGAGGAGGACGAGAGAATGGCAGCAGAAAAAACGGTCAAGGACATTATGAATCCGATTGAAGAGTATGACAAAGTGGATGTTGAGGCCCAGCTGTGTGATGCTTTGGCCATATTGAAAAGAAATCACGAGAAGCTTAAGTCGGGTGGCGCTGGTCATTTTCACAAGACGCTTTTCGTTATAGATGCCTCGAAGAAGATCGTAGGAAAAGTATCCATGTATGACCTTATCAGAGGGTTGGTCCCTGAGTCTGTTAAACAGCCGGAGGTTTTTAGCGCCCGCGCTATCTCCTCCCGGGCATTGGAAGTGGCCGACCAAGTCGGTGACTTCCAAGAGCGCTTCAGATGGGTTAATGCCACGTTTTTCGACTTGGTCAAGCAAGAGGCCCACAAGAAAGTAAAAGATATCATGTCCTCGGTTGATCCGGTATTAAAGGAAGATGATAAAATGAACCTCGCCATCTACATTTTGTTCAAGGATGGCGTTCGACAGCAGCTGGTGGAACGGAATGGCGAGATCATCGGCGTGATCAATCTCATGGTTTTACTGAATGAATTCCTTGAAACGGTCAGCCCCGAGTGTTATGTGGACTGGGAATCCTAGATGTTTGAACGGATGTGGAACCCACGAGCAAGGGCCTCGTCCACGTCATGACAGATAAAAACGGGTTTTGTCCAGGGGCATTGGGGTAGAGTTTCTAATCTGTGATCAGCCGTTGTTGACAAGTGACAGCGCTTTATGACCCCAGAGCCGTTAAGGGCGCAGACCATAACGCTAAGGCGTATAAGTCCATTCGTGTCCATGCCGTGTTGACCGGTTTCTCCTTTTAATATGGTGACATATAGATCGCTCTAGCCGAGAGCCTTCTCTCCATTCCTCTTCGGTCCCTTTGGATTGGTATACCCCCTGCTGATTATAGAAATACAAACTTCCTTTAGGTCTTTTCGGCATTGATTAGTTTCTTTTCACCTGGCGGATGAAAGAGCTGTATGCATCCACGTTACAAGTTTGACCGACTGGAACTGGCAGGATCTCTAGGAGACCTGGGAACACTTGTTCCCTTGGCCGTTGGCATGATCATGATCAATGGTCTGAGCACCTCTGGCCTGTTTTTTTCGGTGGGTCTTTTCTATATTTTTTCTGGTTTGTACTATGGCGTGACGGTTCCGGTCCAGCCCATGAAGGTCATCGGGGCCTATGCCATTGTGACAGCCATGAGTGCTTCCCAGATCATGGCATCCGCGGTCTTGATGGGTGTGTTTCTCTTGGTCATTGGAGCCACCGGCACGATGGGAATCATCGGAAAATGGATCCCCACCCCGGTCGTCAGAGGCGTCCAGATTTCTACGGGAACTTTATTGATGGCTCAAGGGGTCAGATTCATGGCAGGCTCTTCGAAATTTCAGATGCTTCGACAGGCGGCCGAACCCTTCCTGAGCGTACAGAGCTTGGGGCCGATCCCCATTGGCATCGTGATCGGGATCATCGGTGGCGTTTTGACCCTCTTGTTGCTGGATAACAAGCGATTTCCGGCAGGGCTTCTTGTGGTCCTGCTCGGTCTTGGTGTGGGCTTGGTTGGAGGCACGCACCAAGGCCTTGACAAGCTCCGGCTCGGCATCTCTATGCCCTCGATTTTGCCCTTTGGAATGCCCACGGGAACCGATTTCACCTTTGCTGTGCTTGTACTGGTACTGCCGCAAATTCCCATGACACTGGGAAACGCAGTGATCGCCAATGCTGATCTATCTAGGCAGTATTTTGGGGAAGACTCGAAAAGGGTGACCTACGGCGCCTTGTGTATCAGCATGAGTTTGGCCAACTTTTTGAGTTTTCTCGTCGGTGGCATGCCGCTATGCCACGGAGCGGGAGGTCTCGCTGCCCATTATCGGTTCGGGGCCCGTACCGCCGGGTCCAATCTCATGATCGGGGTTGTTTTTGTCTTGTTGGCTCTTTTCCTGGGGATTCATACCCTGGCAGTGGTCTACCTCCTCCCCATGTCAATCCTCGGCGTATTGCTGCTTTTTGCTGGAAGCCAACTGGCCCTGACCATCATGGATATGACGGAGCGAAAAGATCTCTTTGTCGCCTTGGTGATGTTGGGTATTACTCTTGCCTCAAATCTCGCTATCGGCTTTGGTGTTGGAATAGCCATGGCCTACGCATTGAGGTCGGAGAAACTGACCGTTTAGTCGTCACCAGAGGCTTTCGACCACCCTGAAATGATCTAGCGGCAAGTTTGAAACGGCATGTTCCTGGAGGTCAGGCTTACAAACGGGCCACGGTAGCTTGAAGCCCTTCCCACGCCTTTTGGATATGATCCTGGGTCGTATTGGTCTGGCCAATGCAAAGGCGCAATGTGAACCTTCCTTTCAGCTTGGTGTGCGTGACAAACATCTGCCCAGATCGGTTCAGCGCATCCATCAGGCCCTGATTGATCTGTTCGAGTTCTTCTTCCGTAACAATGCGGTGGGAAGGATGATACCGAAAACAGACCACATTGATAGTCACAGGGGCCATCAATTCGAATCGCGGGTCTTTCCGGATCCATGACGCAAATGCCTGGGCAAGCTTTATGTGGGTTCGAACCTTTGCCTGGAGGCCTCTGGTGCCGAAATAGCGGATGACGAACCAGAGCTTAAGGGCCCTGAAGCGGCGCCCTAGAGGGATTCCCCAATCGCGAAAATTCTTGACTCGGCGTTCCACGCCGGTTTTCAAGTACTCTGGCAGGATCTCGAACGTGGAGGTCAGGACTTTGGGATCCTTGCAAAAATAGGCGGAACAATCGAAATTCGTAAACATCCATTTGTGTGGATTAAAGACAAAGGAATCGGCGTACTCGATGCCGTCAAGGAGGTGGCGCATCTCTGGAAGGATGGCCGCCGTTCCTGCCATCGCTGCATCCACGTGGAGCCAAAGGCGGTAATGGTTGCAGATCTCCCCGATGGGTCTCAACGGATCCATGCCTGTTGACGAGGTGGTGCCCACCGTGGCGACAACGCAGCATGGTTTACGATCACCCTGCCTGTCAGCCTCGATGGCCTTTTCCAGTTCTTCTGGGATCATGGCAAAGTCGCTTCCCGTGGGAATGAGACGGAGGTGATCTTTGCCAAAACCAGCAATCTTGACGCCTTTTTCAACAGAAGAATGGGCCTCTTCTGAAGTATAGACGATAAGCCTTCGACGTTTTCCATCCCAAAACCCCTGCTTATTGATGGCAAAGCTCGTTGCCCGTTCCCTGGCGCAAATGAGGGCGCTGAGGGTCGAGGTAGAGGCCGTGTCCTGGATCACGCCTCTAAAGCTTTCTGGAAGCCCTAGCATCTGGCGAAGCCAACCCATAACAACCTCCTCTAGTTCGGTGGCCGCCGGCGAAGTCTGCCAAACCATGCATTGAGCTCCCAGGGCAGCGGTGAGGAACTCGGCCAGGATCGATGGCTCACTGGTATTGGCAGGAAAATAGGCGAAGAAGGAGGGGTGTTGCCAATGGGTCATCCCAGGTAAAAGGATCTGTTTGAAATCGTCAAAGATCGCGTCCATGTCCTCGCATTCCTCGGGCGGTGTGGCGGGAAGCTGATCTTTGATCTGACCCGGTTCCACCTGGGCAAGAACCGGGTATTCTTCTATATGGTCCATATAATCTGCAATCCAGTCTACGATGGTGTGTCCGTACTGGCGGAATGTGTTACTGTCCATCTTCATTGCTCCTTTTTCAGCGTCCGTATCCTTTCATCCCAAGGATATGGAGTCCCCTGCCTAGCCCGCGGGAAAGATTTGAGACAGCCGTTCGGTACAGGCTATGATATCCATGATTTGTCTGCAATTAAAATGATCGATGTTCGGGTCAGAACCGTGGCCAGAGCCCACTGCCCGATTTTTGCTAACCGATGAGCGTGCTTACAAATTTTTTGTGATTGTGATAGAGGTATTTCGAGACTTCCGACAATAACACTCAACAAACGAAGGGTTACCAGAAAGAGAATACAAACACCTATGGAATGACATCAATGTTTCAATCGATCAAATGGGTAACAGAACACACCATGACCATGAGAGAACAAAGGAGACAGCAATGAAAAGAGCATTGATTCTGGTCATTATAACGAGTTTTCTCGCATTTTCCCATGATACCCTTGCCCAATCTCTGCCTGCTCTGGATCGTAATCTAATTTTCACAGAAGGCATAGCCGAGCTAACGGGGCAAAACGATTCAGCCAAGATTTCTATTGCCGTTGTGAGCGATGGGGCGAATTTGGAACAGACGAGCTCGGAAAATGCTAGTAAAACCAGAGGGGTTATCAGGGGGATCAAGGCTTTGAATATTGAGCATCTTAAACTGAAGACCTCCAATTACCGGGTGACGCCCCAAAAGGATCATAAAGCGAGGCCACCTAAGATCAAAGGTTATGAAGTGCACAACGCGATTGAGGTGACGCTGGAAGGATTTGAGCCGGATCATTTGTCCGGCCATGTTTCCAAGATCGTCGGGAATGCCCTGGAAATCGGTGCCAACAGCATTCATCATATTCAATTCTACATCAAGAACAAAGAGCCATTAGAAAAGGAAGCCTTAACCCAAGCAACACAGGAAGCCATGGACCGGGCCAGAACGTTGGCCCAGGCTGCGGGCGTGACGCTGAAACGCATCGTTTCACTCAGCACGCATCCGATTCACATGCCGCCCAGCCCGCAGATGTTCCGGGCAGGCGTCATGAAGGCTGAAGCAGCGGCTGCGGCACCGCCGATTGAGATAGGGGAAAGCCAAGTCCGTGTTCAAGTCAGCATAGCGTATGAAATAGAATAGTCATAAGGAGCCATGAAAATACAAAGCTCCCTCGCCATACGGCCATGCATTTCCTCTTCAACATATCGCCACTGATCAAACTCGTCGGAATTTTTATTTTCGTCATCGTCTTGATACGGAAACGGCTTTCTCTTGGCGTTGCCCTTAGCGCAGGCTCGATATCGCTGGGCCTGTGGTTTCGTCTTTCTCCATGGCAGATCGGCGCTTCCATGGTCGGCTCCCTGGCTGCTTCTCGGACATATGTGCTCATTGTTGTTGTTACGCTAATTCTGATCCTCAGTCATGCCATGGAAAAAACCGGTCAGATGAAGCGTCTCTTGGACTCCTTTACGGGCATTAGCCAAAATATCCGTCTGAATCTCGCTCTCTTTCCAGCCATCATCGGGCTCCTTCCCATGCCTGGCGGGGCCATCTTTTCTGCCCCCATGGTCCATCAAGTTAGCCTTGAGGAAACCCTGACTGCTGAAACGAAAACCCTGATCAACTATTGGTTCCGTCACATATGGGAGTTCTGCTGGCCACTTTATCCTGGTGTCCTTCTCACATGTGCCCTGGCTGGTATTGACCTGGGGGTCTTTGTCCTGGTCCAATTTCCGTTGACTCTGTTCACTGCCGGGATCGGGTATCTGATGCTATTGCGATCTGTGGCAGCCCTAAGCCAGCACGTTAAGGCCCAGTCTGACAGATCCATCACGCAGTTCCTCACAGAACTCATGCCAATCCTCTTGGTCGTGGGAGGCGCGGTGTTTTTTGGACTCCTGATCTATCTTGCAAGCAGCCCATGGCCAATTTTGAAGACAGTCAGAAAAGAGATCCCTCTTATTGCCGCCCTTGTCATAGGCATATGCTGGGTGTGGTGGAAAAACCGGATGAAGTTAGCGGATATGCAACGTGTATGCTGGAATCCTTCCTTGCTGTCCATGATGTTGGTGATTGCAGGGGTCATGGTCTTTCAAGGTGTCTTAGAAGATAGTCGAGCGATTTCTGAAATCAGTCGAAGTTTGACCTCTGCCCACGTGCCCATCACCTTGGTTGTCGTGGCACTACCATTCTTAGTGGGAGGCATCACGGGCATTACCGTGGCCTTTGTGGGGACAACCTTCCCCATCATCTTTTCTCTCCTGACAAATGCAGGCATGCTCGACCATCTTTTGGCTTATACTGTCCTGGCTTTCTGCGCGGGCTACTGTGGTGTCCTATTGTCCCCCCTTCATGTCTGCTTAGTTCTGACCTGTGCCTACTTCAAAACCGATCTGGCAAGAGTATACCCCAAACTTTCCCTTCCATGTGCAGCGGTGGCGGGTGCCGGATTGTTGTCGTTCTTGATCAATCGGTTGATTTAAGGGGGTGCCAACCAAGCTGGACCGAGCAAGAGTTGTCTGGGGTCAAGATCTTTTTAGACATGCGTTTTTTAATGCCATCTTCAAACTCAAGGGCGAGCAGATATCGCAAATTCTGACAAACTGTTGGGCCGAGTTGCAGCACATGGACTGGCCTCAAAAGCTAAGACCGGGAAAGATAGAGGACCTTTTCAGAACAGGCTAATGAAGAGACCCAATGAGATCGTCGATGCATAGGGCTATTGCAGACCGACCTCCTTGGCTTACAGGATAATGCTTAAGAAAAGAAAACCCCTCGGAGCTACCTGGGAGAGAAACATGGGCCCACAAGGGTCTGTTGCTGGTCTTATAAGACCGTAGCTCCAAGGGGTCATAAAAGAAGGGCTGTCCTCCTAAGTCCTATGCTTAATGAGAAGTTCCATCCTTCAAGGACACGCACACAAGGGGTCAGAAGAACCTACGCAACCCTGATAAGGACAGGAACGTTGACCGCCCTGTTCGCAACGAAGGGTTGCAAGAGACGCATCCCTCTCATCACCCCTAATCGTCGATGGGAAGTTCCAGCAATAGCCATGCCAAGGGGGGGATAGTGCTCAAATCACACCGTAATAGATGGACATTCCATGTTATTTAGATGTTGGTAACACAGCTGGTAAGAGATGTCCGACCTGCTCAGTCCACATAAAGGGAACCATATGAACCGAAGTCCAAAAAAAGGGGAACAATTTGTATTAAGCATTAAGCCTTGTCACATCGATGAGAGGCTTTCTGAAGTTGGAAGTGGACCAACAGGGTGTGGCAAAAATGTTGAGAGGCATGTCGACACCACGCCTTCACCATGGCTTATTATTCTCAACAGAAAGATCTAATGAACCGCTCCACCGCTCTTCTTCCCTTATATACGCCAAAATGTCCTTCACACAGGATGTCGACCTCTAGTGAAAGCAGGAGCTCTAGACTTTTGGCATAATCTTTCTTGTCAGATAGCAGGCTTGGATCAAGGGGTCCGTGAACATCTTGAGCAAAGAGGACTTTGAACCCTTCGGACGCTGTTAGATATACAACGGAACCTGGCGAATGCCCTGGGGTGTGGAAAGCCTTAATCAACCTTGCTCCCAGCTGGATATCTTCCTCAGCCCTGGAGAGTTTCCTGTCCACAACAAGAGGCTGCATCGATGCTCCGTACCAAGTGGCGGCAGTGACAGTATCATTTACCTGTTCAAGAAACTGAGCATCCAGTGCGTGTGCAATGATTTGGCACTCAAGTCTCTCTCTTAGCGTCTTAGCCCCCCCGGTGTGGTCGAAATGACAGTGGGTGATTAAGAGATATTCAATTTGCTGAGGGGCGATACCACAAGAACGAATATTATCCAACAGCTTAGCCTCCGAACGCCCACATCCAGCATCCACGAGCGCGCCACAGCCGCCAAAATTGATCAAATAAATGGCTGCGTCCTCATGTGAAGTAAGCCCTGCCCCGCCCACTTGGTATATTTCATCGGTGACTTTCATTCTTTCTATACCAGTATTCACAAAGAAGATACGTACAAAGCATTAAAACCAAATAAACCAAGACATTCCACTTACCGGGAATCACTATCAAGGCGATCGCTGCAAGATTTCCCATTAAAAAGGCTATACCATACCTTGCGACTCGGTTCATTTCGGGTTTGCCCATGGACATTACCCCCTGTGCTGGCAAGAACTTGTCAGCATACTCTAGCAAGTTTCTTTTTCATCAATTCAAATGTTCAAAAGCCTCAAACATGATGGAGATATTGCTCTCAGGACAGTGTTCGTCATGAAAATGTTTTGGTCATTTGGTATTGTTTCGAATTTTGTGCATTAGTCCAGTTAAAGAGAATGATTATGTTGGCCCCTTCTAGGGGCTCTCCTCAAGCTACCGGTTCTACCGGTGGTCGTGCACTAGATCCAGCGTCTCACCTTCTTCTTGTAGTCATGATATTCTTTTCCGAACGCTTGTTCCAGGTTTTTCTCCTCGAAGGGAATAAACATGACTTCCATGACGATCACGAAAAGGATCGGGACAAGTAGGCTAAGCAAAGGACCTAAGGCGATGGCAACGCCCAGCAGTATGGCGACCATCCCCAAATACATGGGGTGTCGGCTGACACGAAAGGGTCCGGAAGTGGCAAAGTGCGTTGGATTTTCGTAGGGCTTTACAGTGGTCTTATGTCTCTTGAAGAGAGCATCGGTCCACAGATTCAGAACCACCCCTATGCCGATCAATACGATGCCTATGTAATGGTAAGGCGCTGCCATTGACTTTGTTGAAGGAAGCGCAAAATAGAGGCCTATGCACAACAATAGGGATGCAAAAAAATAGGCTGGCGGCTGAAGCTTGCTTTTCAATTCTTTTCCTTCCCTGCAAGGGAAAGCATGATTACATCTCAGCGAATAGCTGAGGCCAGATAAGGTTTTTTGTGAATGTCCAAAACCTTTTCTTTTTAGATATTTGGGGTGATATCAAGAGCCATGCCGCCACGATGATAGGTGTGGATATTAGATATAGGCATGAAAACAGCGAAGCCAGATCATCGGATCTGCCTTCGCTGCTTCATAAAACTGCCTAACGAAGATTGAATCGGCTAGTCTTCGGCTGGAGAACCCCCGCAGGGCGGAGCGCCGGTATGCCCTTGAACATGCCCCTGCTTCATTGTTTGTTTATGCCCCGGATAGCCTTTTTGAATTTCTTCTTTAGTCAGGAATCCATCCTTATCGATGTCCTTTCCTTTGAAAACAGTCTCAGACCAGGCCGCGTGCTCTTTACCGCTAATCTTGCCGTCTTGGTCGGTATCCATGGCATCAAAATGCGCCTTCATGCAGTCGTGACCACAGGGTCCTTTCGCGAAAGTATCGTTGATCCCCAGAAGCGTCACTGCACCCAAAAGGATCAACACCACTATACCCAGCTTTCTCATGGTTGCCTCCTTACCTTAAGTATGTTGAAGTGATCGCTGGTCATCTATTTGACAACAAGAACCGGCTTGTCACAAATTCTATCAGTCAGATGGCCCCGCCAGCGCTTGATTGACAGGGTAATACACGCTCAGGGCTTGTCAACCATTGATGTTGTCATTTATGGTTAACCCATGAAATATACTACAATAGTAGAATGGTACAGAAAAGCGTCCTTGACGCCTAGAGAATCCTATCGGCTTGGGTTTCCGTTTGTCACGGCATCCCTTTACTCTTAACCGAAACGAGGGATCCCTCAACGTAAGGCCTGACCAAAACAGTCCTGTCGGGTGGCAGACCATTTTGTAGATTTGGATTAGATATCGAACCATTGCGTGGGGGTGTTGAACCAACCGGTCGAAGAGTCCCTGCCGCTTGCTGCAGGTTCTTCAATGAAATTGGGAGGCGCTTAGGTGGAATATTGCAGCATAGACCGCAGGGTTTGGTTTTCGTTTTCAAAGGCCACCCCAATACCCTGGGGAAGACTCCGCACGATTGTGCCAAAAACTTTGATCGGTTTTGAATAGCGAAGAGATGAAAAAGTTATGGTAATGTCCCTTCCAACCGGAAAGAGTTTGTGGGTTTCGATAAAGACTCCGTTCACACTGACATCCTTAATAAAATCTTTGTAAGCCCGATCGTCAGTAGCGTAATCTACCTCTATGAGACAAGACTTTCTGCGATATTTCCTGCGGGTATTCTCTGCATCGTCGACCATATCAAAAAGCGCTTCCCCTGGGACCCGACACATTTCTTCCATCAAGTTCCCAAGATAGTCCGTCTCAGAGACCTCTTCGAAGCACTGCTCAGAATCAGTCATATAATCCCCTCCGCATTACAAATCATCCAAGGCTAGAATACTTGTACAGGAAACGGGAGGCAGAGTCAAGAGGCCGCCCGGACGTGATTGCAGGACACAATTGGAAAACGCAGACAGGAACTGGTCCGAACGACGATTTATTTCCATGTTGCTGTGTCCCATCAGTCTGTAGAGACTCAAGGCGAATGCCAGCACTCAACAGCTCGCTCGCATAAGTATGCCGCAAACAGTAAAGAGTGTATCCTTTTTCAAAAAGTCCGGCCTTTTTCCCCCATTTGTTGAATATTCCTCTGGCTCCACCATAGGTTAATTGTTTTCTGCCTTGAGAATAAAAGAGGGAATCCTTTTACATCTCTCTTTTCTTTAGCCAAGTCTTGAAAGCCACCTTGACATCGTTGCTGAAATCAACCTCTCTTCCTGGGTGCTCTTTCGCACTCCTATGGATTATGACTTTCTGTTCTTTCAAATCTATATGCGGCCGTCATTAAATAATTATTGCCAAGGCCGACATGCTCCAATCGATCCATTTCAATATAGATGCCTGATGAAAATGGTTGCTTTTTGGAACACTTTTTGGGCCGGATTGTAGTTCAAAGTTTGGTGTGGACGGATGCTATAAGGAACATGAGGCCGCCAAATGAGGTGTGGATGGATTACTGCGGATATGTCAGATTTCTGGGAGCCATAGCTTCCAAACTCCCAATTTCAACAACTGGTTGGTTCGGCTAATCATCCGTGCCTTCTGGAATCCCATGGTCGTCGGCACTGTCGTCAACATGATCGGGGAGGGCCTGTGCCCCCGTGTTTTGCCAATCTTCGATTAACCGCATGATTCTCTCCAGAAGATGCAACTCAATCAGTTTCGCGGCTTGTCGCCTTGGACGGTCTACAGAACCTGTTTGGGTATCTGGAGTTTCTTTTATAAGGCGTGAGAACACCTCCCGTATGGGTTGGAACAGTTTAGCCGGCTTAACGCCAGAATCGAGGACAACTTGGCCCATCTCGCCGGTTAGTTTGTCTATATGACCCGCAGTTATTGCGTCGTCTGTCACTGTCAAGTCTTCTGCTGATTCAGTCGGTTCAGATGTTACACGCTCTGTGAACTGTTGATCCACGGACAGACTTCGCTCGAATTGTAAACTTGCTTCAAGACTGGATATTGATTCCAGCTTACTGACCTTCATCGCCCTGCCTATCGCATGATCTACATGACCTGATAGGAAATCCCTCATCATCTTTTCGATGGTCCTTATAGCTTTTCTAATATCCCTCAACTCTTTCTTGTTTAAATCGCCATCCACTAAAATGGAATGCTCTCGACTAACCTCGAGGCCGAGATTTTCGCCACGAAACTGGGAGAAATGTCCTCCCATGTATCTCAGTTCTTCGTACGTGGCGTAGGTCACCTGGGCTTGAGACCCTGAGGAAAGCGTTACCTTGTCTCCTTCAGCCGTAACAATGGTAACATCTGCATTTTGCTGGAGCGTACTCGCGACTCGAGTCAATGCCGAGGTGTTGTAGCTCCTATCACAGGAGGGAAGACTGGTGTTGCTTGGGGTACTGGAATCAGAGGAAGCTATTGGATTCAACTGGACGATTCTCCCTTCTTTAACATGGCGTCTTTTCAGCTGCTTGTTCTGCTTTATCGGCGAGATCCAAAGAAAACTAAAACCGCCGGTCAAGGTACGGTGCAATGATCAGAGAGTTGAAAATTGATACATTCGATTGAAAGGCTGACTTCAGGAAAAAGGACAAGAAATTCGGGCCAGAATCCTAAGACAGATGACTTAAAATGCGCCAGACATCTTCCGGCCGAGTGTCAAAACATCAAGATCTGAACAAAAGTGAATAATGGTTGAAGAAACGGGTGTTGAACAAGAAAACAGGACTCGAGTTCCGCCTCTTTCAGGCGCCTGGAGTAAAAATCAACGTATTCTTGAAACAAGGGGTGGACAGGTATTGCCTCATTGACAATTTCAAACATATCAGCAGAAAGATGTGTCCTGGGAGCTTTGCATCTCGACCAAGATTTCCAGAAGATATGGACGCCTTGCTCAATTTGCGCCGAAGGCGTAACGTTGTTGTATCTACCCAGGAGAATTTCACATGGTGTGCTTACATATTTGCAAAAACCTTGATTTTCGGATAGACGAAAATCGTTGATGCGTGCTGTTACTATTATATGCCAGCGAAATCTGCAAAAGGAGCGAGGCTTTCACCGGTTTTGGGGCACCACTGCTGTATGACCTCAAGACGCATGATCGGATTGTACCTATTGAAGCCAACACCCTATTTCAGGGAGCTGCGAGCAAGCCTTGATTCTAAGCCATGAAATGCGCTTTCATACCGAAAAATAGACGGGATATGAAAGCGATATCAAGCGACCTGTTTCTGGTTGCTAATTGCTAACGGTTGGCGGGTCCCTGATTGTGTATTGGCGCGGGGGATGTTCCGACGAAGTCATAGCCTATAGAAGGCATGAAAAAAATTGGTTTCCATACAGCGATCGTTCTTGTTACACTTGGCGCCGCTTGGGTGATTTTCAGATATACAGTGCTTCCTGCTGGGCCTCCTTGCGACTGGGATGAGACGGCCCATGCCGTCAAGGGTCTCCTTATTGCCTATGATCTCCAGCAGGGTGACTGGGTTAACTTCCTGTTTGACACCTACCGGCAGCTTTATTGGCCTCCTCTCCACTCCTGGTTTACTGGTGTTGCTTATCTTGCGGCAGGCCAAAGTATGGCCGCTGCTCGCTTCGTTAGCGTCATTGCTTTCATCATGACGGCCTTGCTCCTGTACATGACCGTTCGCGAAATGGGAGAGAATAAGGAAAATCTAGCTGGTCTAATCGCGGTTGTGCTCTATGTCACATCTCCATCCATGGCTTCTTACGCGGCCCTATCTATGCTAGAAATACCCGGGCTTCTTGCCATCACCCTGACTTTTTTCATCTATAACAGATTGAACTGGAAAAGGGTCCCGTCTCGCAGACATATGTGCCTTGGCCTGGCTATGACCTTCACCTATTTTATTAAAACCAATTACGGTATTCTGCTTATCCTAACCTTTGTCATTACCCAACTCATTGACAACAGATTGAAGCTACGCCTCCTTCTCTCTCGTTCCAACGTGTATACGATACTACCTATGGTCATCATCTATGCCATCTGGTTCGCCTATCCCCCGAAGCTGGTGAGCACTTGGAACCACCTGCTCAACCAACCCTGGGGTGTCGAAGACACTTACAGCCTGGAAGGATTGCTCTACTACCCCAAGGCTTTTTTCCATCTCTCAGGTTCCCTCTCGCTGTTTGCTCTGTTCATGGGTGCAATCATTCTCTCCTTCAAAACATGGGAGAATAAAACCATCCGATTCCTCCTTATTTTGGTGATGATACAGTTTTTGATCGGCGAGATTCATCACACCAAGTTGGAAAGACATCTCTTCCCTATCATGCCTCCCGTCTTTATTTTATCCGGATACACCCTTGCAAAATGGTGGCGTCGATCTTCCCATAGTGGGGTCTTTTTCTGGTTGCCTCGACTCGTAACGTGCGCCCTATTACTCAATGCTGTTTTTCTGTCCGCTAAATCGTTGCCTCACGTCCCCCAGGATTTTAGGGAGGAGGTCATCAATCACGTGGTGAATGCTGCAAGGGTGCCTGGAAAAATACTGATCTTGGGGACTAAGGAACTCCGTCGTCCCAACATTCCCATGATAGATTGGCAGCTTATCACTCAGAAAAAACTCATCCTCCCGCCCCAGGCTGGGACATTCACTCCATCATACACGGAGATGCAAAAAATCAAGGTGATCCTAACCCGCTTGGATGCCTCTTGGCTAAAAGGCATCACAGATCCATTGATGAGGCGGGCCAACCACCCTCACAGGATTCGAATTATCTATATTGGTTGCTATCCGCTCAATTTCGGCGATCAGACAACACTCGACAGATTCCTGCTGCGAACGCTCAGTGAGGGGAGATTTGAGCGCGTGGTGACCTTGACCTCCTTAGCGGATGAGGCCCTTCATCCTCTTTCAATCTTCAGGCCGTTACTGGAAAGGACGGGTATGAAGCATATGTCAGAAAGGATTTTCAAGGATGTGGAATGTCGTGTAGACGTATTTCAATGGGAATAAGTGATGTAACATATGGATTGGAAAATTAGTCAATTCCTCGTGAATCTCAATTAGATTAATAACTTCTCGGACGCCAATACCCAAAAATGCCTATAACTAGTCCACCAGCATATGAACGAACTTGAAAGAAAAGTTACGGTCACTACTTTGAGAGTGGTCATCCCTTGCTACAACATCAAGGCGGTGGAATCACAAGTATCTTGCCAACCTCGTTAATATTCAAATCAGTGGGTTAGCTGATAGATCTCTAATGGAAATCGAAGACAATGTCAAGGGATATTAAGGGCTTAAGCTGGAGTCGGGACTCCGCTATTTCTGCTGCAAAGATCCTGTGAGATTTTTCGATTGGAGGGCAATAAGTGTCTGCCTCTGGTGCACCAAATGCCTAGAGGAGAAAAATAGAATCAAGGTTCTAGTTCATATTTGTGTGCAAGAGGTTTACCAGTATATGGACAATGGGTATAGCCCTCAGCTAACTCCTTCTCACACTGTAGACACACTACAGTCAGGCGTGTACCACAACAGTAGTGGCAGAACCTGTCCTCCCATGGACGTGCCTTACTACAATCCCTGCAGAATTTTGCTGCCGTGTGGGTGTCTTCCAACATGACTTATTCCTCCTACGGGTAAACGTTCTACTTGCATTTTTCGCAGAAGAAGTCGTAGGCAGGCATGATAACCCTCCTGCTCGCTGCAATTCTGTGACCGATATTTGATCTTCAAGTAGCACCGATCATCGGTGAAAATCTTAAAAGAACGGCTTAGCATTGTCAATGACGTACATACGGACTTGCGAGATTCTCGTTGGAGGATTTAGCGGAAGGCGCCATCGACCTTGTGAAAAGAGTTCGGTTCTCATTTAGAAAGCTAAAAAATACAGACTTTCAAATAGTTATCCCTGATAGCAGAATTCTATGATCTGCGAGAATCTTATTTTTAAAGATGTTCGGCAATATCGTGACTGTTGCCCGTTCATAGATGTCATCGCTATATGAGATACGGTTGGTTTCGTGATGAACAGCAGATTTTTTTGCGGAGAGAGTAACCTGTTTGATCACCGGCGGTGGTTCTCTCCCAGCAAGGCAAGCCCTTCCATTCAGCCCAACCTGATCCCTGGTGCGCCCGACAATCCGAAACAGTTACATCGAGCTTCCGAACATTCCCAGGTAAAGCTTCGGCAAGAAATATCCGATAACGTGCTAAAGACTCAAGCTTTCTCAATGAATTAACGTCATTAGCATATAATTTTCAGGAGCACCGATTGACACGTAAAATGATTTTTCGGTAACGCGTCCGGCCATGTTCCAACAGGTCCATCGCATCCATCATGATCCTGCGACTATCTTAAAGGGCGTCAAAAGATGACCATACAATGTCCCAGTTGCAAAGCCAAATACCGTTTGACCAAAATTCCACCAAGAAAAGTGTTGGCTACGTGTAAAAAATGTGGGAAAAAATTTCTCGTCCTTCCCACGCAGGTGCCGGAAGAAGGTGATCAAGATTCCATGCAGCCTTCCATGAAAGAAAAAATCACTTCTGCTGAGGCGACGGCCCAACAGCAAACAAAAGCCGCCTCGTCAAAAGAGAAAAAGACAAATTGGTACGACCGAAAAGGACTGGCGTGGTTTTCTCTATTCTTTCTAAGCCCAACAGAACTCTATCACCAATGGAAGACCAATACGGGCTCTACGAGGCCCAAGAAAGCTTTAACGGTTGTACTCATACTGTTTGTCACGGCCATTGTAGGGGTCTACTTGCCTCGCATGGATTTTGATTTCGCCAGCGGTAAGGAATGGGAGAGGCGAGCCATTACCATAGACTACTTCAGCACCCCCAGTCCAAAAAGCGTTATGGTCCATCAAAACAAATATGCGCTGATAGATTATTATACCAAATGGATCCCCATACTTTACTGCGACAGACATTTTGATGCCGTCGAAGCACAGATTTCTAATCTCTTGGCCAGAAATGACGAAAACGGCGCTTACGAACTTCAAACACTGTACCACACGCTCTCCAAGATACGGGATGGAAAAAACATCCCCCAGATGGATCGTGTTCTAACCGACTGGTGTAACAGACATCCCAAATCTCACATTCCGTGGCTTGTCAGGGGGAACTTCCTCATAGACTGGGCGTGGCATATCCGAGGAAGCGGTTATGCGAAAACGGTCAAAAAAGATGCGTGGCCCAAGTTTCATGAAAAACTGAGATTAGCAAAGAACGACCTCGAACGATCATGGAACCTCAATCCTCATGATCCCAACTCTTCAGCATGGCTGATTGAAGTGGCAATAGGGCTAAGATCGTCCAGGGAAGAAATGGAGCAATACTTTCAGAACGGCGTTTCTGCCTGTCCCTGGCATTATCAGCTGCACCTTGCAAAACATCGGTACTTGAAGCCGAAATGGTACGGAACCTCGGAGGAGATGTTCAATTTTGCTCAGCAATGCCTGGCGTCATTAGCACAGTATCCCTACCTAGGCCTGGTAATGATTGATTCCCTGTATGAAACCCATAAATATAGTCGAAAAGAAGATAACTTCCTTGGGAGGGACGATATTTGGACGACCGTCGAGAAAATCTACGGTGCCTTTTTTGCAAAGTATCCTGATGATATCCGAAGACGCTTTTATTATGCCTATCGCGCATACAAAGCCGAGAAATACCCCATCGCGTACAAACAGTTTGAAATCATAGGCGACCGTTGGATGCCTGACACAGCCTGGTCTTCTCTCGACTATTACAATCAGTCCCGTGCCATAACCATTGCTAAGGTGGGAGAAGAGATCTTCTACAAAAAGAAGCTTTATGAAGCAGCCCTAGATTATTTCGAAAAAGCCGTTCAGATTGAGCCCTATGATTATACATATTACCAACTGGCCATGGCATGTATGAATACGGGTTCGATATTAAGGGATAGAGGGTATTTGGAAACAGCAACCGAACATTTTAAAACCGCCGTCCAGTTTAATGGAGCAAATAGAAAATTAGCCAGGAAAGAATTGAAAAGAGTTCAAAAATTTCTAAGATTGTAAGATGTTTCGGTGTAATAACAGTGATATGGCTATGGTAGAGTTAAACAAAGGAAAGATATTTCGAACAATCGCTATTGGCCTTTTTAGGCTTCTCAGGGCAGTAGCAATCGGTGTCTTGATCTTTTCCGTTTGGAAGTACCCTGTTTTCAAGGAAATCGTCAGAGCCCAAATCTCCAAATTTACACTTCCATCATGTCATGTAATCGATGAAGCCGCTATTCTTTCACAATATGACTTGTCAAAATTTAACGAATATGCCCACAACATTGTAGTCGAGTCTGATATCGATATACGGCTTCTTTTTGTCAATGGTACGGGTAGTAAATCCATAGAACAGTATGCGCTCGACAAGGTACGAGAGCTGGGTATAGGCGGAAAGAACCGCGAAGAAAGGGGCATTTTGCTGCTTTATGATGTCAAAGGAAAACGGCTCCGCGCCGAAGTGGGCTATGGGTTGGAGGAGTTTTTTCCGGATGCTTTTGTTGGATATTTAGTCCATGACCATACACGAGATTTTTTCTCGTCAGGAGATATTACTACCGGTTTAAGACTTTTGATACGCATGCTTCACCACCGGATTCGAGAAGCCATTTTAGGGAGAGCTTTCGATCCGAGAGTTATCGAAATGATACGTAATCGAGGTCACCTTTCAGGAGGAGCAGGCGTTTCCGCAACGATGCCGAAAAAAGGTGATCTAGACCGCTGGACCAGCAAATTCACTGAAGAAGAGCGTCGGTATTATACAGCACAACCGACCCCAGAAGCGGCATATAACAAATATCTGGATTGGCTCGTGGGGGGCAAATACGATCCGAATATCGATCTTTTTACAGAGGCATCGAAAGGGTATATGGATTCGCTCCCAATGACAAAGGCTTATTTCGATTTCATATTAATGAAAAAGTATGGCAAAAAATTCCACATAGCCATCGACAACGGCGTTGCACTTCTTTACTATACCGACGACCCTCTTGCCTGTCCCCTTTTCTTCAAAAAATCGGATCGGGGTTGGCAGATGGACGTTGTGACCGAAGTCAATAATTCGGAAAATCTGGCTGGGGGAAAATACGCATGGATGTATAGGGGCAGCGGTGATATCTATACCAGAACATTCATTGATAAGCTGGTAAACATCGATAACTACATCCGTATAGCAGACGGAGACAACCGTGCACTTCCCATAAGGGGGGATATCTGAAAACAATTTGAGCCCGTTCAATATTCTAACCTATTGTTATCTGTACCTTTTTAGGGGGCTATTTCGAAAAGTAACCCACTAACCCCCCAGAAAATGGGGGTTTTATATATTTCAGAGCCAAAAAACGC
>Ga0180433_10004118_pt1 | contig 20646 bp, 16 predicted proteins | sample SS_ome_8_FD_132980 | JGI IMG/M metagenome (GOLD analysis project Ga0180433, IMG submission 132980) | Hypersaline lake sediment archaeal communities from the Salton Sea, California, USA - SS_1_D_1 metaG | ecosystem: Environmental > Aquatic > Non-marine Saline and Alkaline > Hypersaline >... | reverse complement strand
AGAAGAATACTGGTCAATTGATGCCAAGCTCGAAGACCCTGAATCTAAAATAAAATTTGACGCAAAGCTTGATCGCTATAAAAAGAAAAAAATGGATCTGAAAACTTCGGTCGAAGCACAGGCTGTTGCCAACCAACTAAAAAAAGAAAAATTTCTGGTTGATCAGATAACCCGAACCCGTCGAAAAAGGAATCCGGCAGCTCCTTTTACTACCAGCAGTCTTCAACAGGAGGCATCATCAAAGCTGGGTTTTACGGGTAGAAAAACGATGAGTATCGCCCAGCAGTTATATGAAGGGATCAATGTCGGTGATGGGGAGACTACCGGACTGATCACTTACATCCGCACTGATGCCACCAGAGTTTCAGCTGGCGCGCAGGATGAAGCCAGGGTGCTAATTGATCAAAAGTTTGGTCAAGATTATCATCCCCAGAAGCCTCCAGTCTATAAATCGCGCAAAGGGGCTCAGGAAGCGCATGAGGCAATTAGGCCTACCTCGGTTAAGCGCGAACCGCATTTGATCAGGCAGCATCTTTCTCGTGATCAACAACGATTATACAAGTTGATTTGGGATCGTTTCATGGCCAGTCAGATGAACCCTGCTATTTATGACCAGGTTAGGGTTAATATTTCAGCAGGGGATTATCAGTTGAAGTCCATTGGCTCCAGCTTGCAATTTCCTGGCTTCCTGGTTCTCTACAAAGATGATCAAGAAGTTAAGGAAAATGTTTTGCCTCCCCTGGTTGAAGGCCAACTGGTGAGTCTTTTAGAAATCATTCCAAATCAACATTTTACCCAACCTCCTCCAAGATACAATGAAGCGTCATTAATTAAGATTTTAGAAGAAAAAGGGATTGGCCGCCCCAGTACCTACAGCCCGATCATCGAAACAATTCAAAGCAGGGGCTACGTAGTTAAAGAGAATAAAGCTTTTGTCCCCACAGAATTGGGTTTTGTCATTGTAGATCTGATGATTTCATATTTTCCGGAAGTGATTGATCTTGATTTTACAGCCCGCCTCGAGCAGCAGTTGGATGAAATCGAAGAGGGCAAGCAAAAATGGTTAAAAGTGATCGCTGATTTCTATGAAGGTTATTTTAAAGACAGGCTCGCTTATGCTGAAGAAAAAATTGAAAAAGTTGAATTGGCTCCGGAAATTAGTGAAGAAAAATGCCCGCAATGTGGCGAACAGCTTGTATATAAACATGGTAGGTTTGGTCGCTTTTTAGCTTGTCCTTCTTACCCGGCTTGCAAATTTACGAAAAAAATTGTTAAAGATACAGGGGTCCAATGCCCGCTTGACGGTGGCAGGATTGTTGAACGAAAAAGCAAGAAGGGACGGATATTTTACGGCTGCAGCAATTATCCGGATTGTAATTTTTCACTTTGGAATAAACCTCTTCCTGAACCTTGTCCAAAGTGTGGGTCAATCATGACCGAAAATTGGAAAGCACGCAACAAATTTGCCCGCTGCAGTAATAAGGAATGTGGTTACGAAAAAAATCTGACGATCAAAAAGACTTCCTCCGGAAGTTGAAAATGACTAGTGGTTACGAATAGGTGGAATCTTTTTAAAAACGATGCTATTTTCTTGCATCCCGATCATCATTGTGTTAGGATGTTAAGGGTGCTGAGATTTGAATAACTTTGATTGGTTAGAGCGTTTTATTTTTTACTTAGATATTGAGAAAAACGCATCACCATTAACCCTGCAGGCTTATAGAAATGATATTATACAATTCTTAGAGGTTGCTGAAGATCCAGAAGGCAATTGCCAGGAATTAAATCATATAACGTTGCGTCGCTATTTGGCCTGGCTGAAAGAAGGGGATTTCTCCCGGCGTTCGGTCGCGCGTAAGTTGTCAGCGGCGCGTTCTTTTTTGTTTTATTTACAAAAGGAAGAAGTTATCAGTGGGGGCAGGTGGTCAGTAGTAGCCCGCCCTAAGCAGGGGAAGCCACTACCAAGATTTTTATTTGACCATGAAGTAATAGCCCTGCTCGAGGCGCCGGATAGTAAAGATATTCTTGGATTTCGTGATCGAGCTTTACTTGAATTGATTTATGCTTCAGGTTTGAGGGTTAGTGAATTGGTTAGTCTGAAGATCCAAAACTTGCAACTGGAAGAACGCTTAATTAAGGTTTTAGGCAAGGGAAGGAAAGAGCGGATTATTCCGATCGGTAGGGTGGCAGCAGCATTAATGACGGAATACTTTAATTCGATCAGGCCAATACTCATTGCCCGAAATGACAATAATGAAAATATAGAACAGGTTTTTCTCAACAGGAGCGGAAAGGCTCTGAGCGATCGTGGAGTGCGCTATATCTTTAAAAAATATATCAGACAGGTTACTCATAAGGAGGATATTACTCCCCACTCGCTGAGGCATTCTTTTGCTACTCATTTGCTGGAAAGAGGCGCCGATTTAAGGGTAGTCCAAGAACTGCTTGGCCATGTTAATATTTCAACAACCCAAATCTATACTCATGTAACCAGGGAAAGGTTAAGGGAAGTATACCATTCCTGTTTTCCCCGTAAATAAATGAAAAGGTGGGAATCAAGTGTTTCAGGCAACTACAATTTTGGCTGTCAAGAAAGAGAACCATGTCGCAGTAGCCGGCGATGGGCAGGTTACCTTTGGTAACAGCACTATTATTAAGCACGGAGCCCGTAAGGTACGCCGATTATATGATGGCAAGGTAATTACCGGTTTTGCCGGTTCCGCTGCCGATTCCTTAACCCTTTGCGATAAATTTGAAAGCAAACTTGAGACATACCAGGGCAATTTAGTCCGCGCAGCTGTGGAGTTAGCCAAAGATTGGCGAACCGATCGGGTATTGAGAAAGCTTGAAGCGCTGTTAATCGCTGCCAACAGCGAGGCGCTGCTTATTATTTCAGGAACAGGAGAAGTAATTGAACCTGACGATGGTGTTGCCGCGGTAGGTTCGGGTGGAGCTTATGCTCTTGCTGCTGCCCGCGCATTAATGCGCAATACTGATTTTTCGCCGGGAAGAATTGTCGGTGATGCATTAAAGATTGCCTCCGAAATATGTGTTTTCACCAATGACCGGATTATCATCGAAGAACTTTAGAAGGGCAGAACTTTTAACTATGTCAACTGAAGAATTAACCCCTCACCAGATTGTATCGGAACTGGATCGCTTTATCGTCGGGCAGGAAGATGCAAAACGATGTGTTGCTGTTGCGCTAAGAAACCGTTATCGTCGAAAACAGTTGCCTGACGAAATGCAAGAAGAGATTATCCCGAAGAACATTATTATGATTGGCGCAACCGGGGTAGGAAAAACCGAGATTGCCAGGCGCTTAGCACGTTTGGTTAATGCGCCCTTTGTCAAGGTAGAAGCAACTAAGTTCACCGAAGTTGGCTATGTAGGGCGTGATGTGGAATCGATGGTCCGGGATCTGGTTGAAACCGCGATCCGGATTGTCCGTAACGAACGAATGACTGAAGTCCAAGCAAAGGCGAAACAAAATGCAAACGATCGCCTGATCAATATTATTTCTCCTTTGCCGACTAAAAGCAGGCGTCCAAATAATCCCCTCGGTTTTTTATTTGCTGGAAACCAGGCCCAGGAAGTGCCTAGCCATGATGATTCGACCTTTGATGAAAGAATACGACTTGCCAGAGAAGAACAGGCGAAAGTCAGGGAAAGATTCATGGAGGGCAAATTGGAAAACCATCTGGTTGAAATTGAAGTCGAAGAACGTAAACCACAGATGTTTGAACTTTTCACTGGACAGGGTATGGAAGAAATGGGGATCAATCTGCAGGATATGCTGGGCAACCTGATCCCGCCGAAGAAAAAAAAACGTAAACTAACTGTTGCAGAAGCAAGAACAATTCTTGAACAAGAAGAAGCACAAAAATTAATTGACATGGATGCCGTAACTGTCGAAGCTTTGAAAAGAGCGGAGCAGTTAGGAATAATATTTCTAGACGAAATTGACAAAATTGCCGGTAAAGATTATCATGGATCAGGTCCGGATATCTCAAGAGAAGGGGTTCAGCGAGATATACTGCCGATTGTCGAAGGTTCTACAGTTGTCACCAAGTATGGACCGGTAAAAACTGATCATATATTATTCATCGCAGCCGGTGCTTTTCATACTTCTAAACCGTCTGATTTAATACCTGAGTTGCAGGGACGTTTTCCGATCAGGGTAGAGCTGAGCAGTCTTACGGAAGATGATTTTAAGCGCATTTTGACAGAACCGAAAAACGCACTACTTAAGCAGTATAAGGCGCTGTTGGAAACGGAAGGAGTGAGTATTGATTTTACGGTAGAGTCGATTGAAGAGATCGCTCAAACAGCTTGTTATCTGAACCAGGAGATGGAAAATATTGGCGCGAGAAGATTGCACACGATCTTAGAAAAAGTTTTGGAAGATCTTTCTTTCGATTTACCAAATCTCGACGATCAGACAATATTTAGCATTGACCGGGATTATGTTAGAGACAAGCTGCATAAGGTGGTTAAAGATAAAGATTTAAGTAAATATATTCTTTAATTTTTAAAAGAAGAAAGGTGGGTGAAAGACGTGATTTCTTCTCCTTTACTCGAGAAGACCCGTCGTATTAACAAGATATTACAGATGACCGGTGGTGAACATGTTGATTTTAAGGAGGTTGCCGAAGTCCTTAAAAGCGTCATTCATGCCAATGTATATATTGCCGATCGGGAAGGTGTAATTCTTGGTTGGGCATTGGTTGATGAATTTGAATGTGAATTAATGGTTAATAATGTTTTGGAAGAAGGTTATTTCCCCGAGAGGTATAATGAATTCTTGCTCAGGGAAGATGAGTCAAGGGTTAATCTGCGTCAAAAATCAAATGACTGTGTTTTTCTGGAGGCGGAAAGATGCCTTTTTTCCAATAAGATTACCACAGTTGTTCCAATTCTCGGTGGAGGCAATCGGATCGGGACACTGCTTCTAGCCAGATTTAACGAGCTTTTTGATGCTGAAGATTTAATCTTGGCTGAAACCGGTGCTACTGTCGTCGGTATGGAAATTCTGCGTTCCAAAGCGGAAAAAGTGGAAGAAGACGCTCGTAATAAAGCTGTAGTCCAGTTAGCAGTTGCCACTCTATCATATTCTGAACTTGAAGCAGTTGAGCACATTTTCGAAGAGCTCGGCGGCAATGAAGGCTTGCTTGTAGCCAGTAAAATTGCTGATCAGCTGGGCATTACTCGTTCGGTAATTGTTAATGCCCTGCGCAAGTTTGAAAGTGCTGGCGTAATTGAATCGCGCTCCCTTGGGATGAAGGGGACATATATTAAAGTATTAAACCCCTTTTTACTCGATTATCTGGCGAAAAAATCTAAACCATATTAATTAAAGGCTGAAAAAAAGGATTAACGGATCCCGGCTTACAAAGCCGGGTTCGTTTTTTTATCAAGTTCTTTTAAAGAAGGATTTTGCTCTTCTTTGAACAATATATTTACTGATTGATTAGATGAATAGGGGTGGAGTATTGAATGATGATCTGCTAATCAAACCTGTGCAAAATAGACAAGACAGGAGATCTTTTATTGATTTACCCTGGTACCTATATAAAGATGATCCACAGTGGATCCCTCCGTTGATCATTGACATGGATAATACGCTTAATCCTAATAAAAATGCTCTTTTACGGCTTGGGCCGTCAGCATTTTTCCTGGCGATCAGAAATAACCAAGTTGTTGGACGAATCGGTACAGGTATGGATTTAAGGCTAAATAAAGAAAAGAATAAAGAACTTGGTTATATTACTTTATTTGAAAGTGTCGATGATTATCAGGTAGCTCATACTCTTCTAGCCAAAGCAACAAAATGGCTGCGGGAACAGCAAGCTGAAATTGTCACCGGACCACAGTCACCAAGTAATGGAGATGATTACAGGGGTTTGCTGATCGAAGGTTTTGACTCTCCACCGGTCTTGTTAAATTCATATAATCCACCTTACTATGCTGATTTCTTAGAGCGATTTGGTTTCAAAAAACAATTTGACCGCTATGCTTATTATTATGATCTCAGTGATGGCCCCTCGGATCGATTATCAAGAGGGGTTGCTCTTGCCCAGAAGCGTTACCGATTTTCCGTACGGAAGATCGACATGAAGAATCTTGATCAAGAGAGGATCGTGATTAAAAATGTTATAGATCAATCAATGCCGGATTGGCCGGATATGATTCCACCCAGTGAAGATGAGTTGATCGCAGAAGTTGAGAAGCTAAAGCAGATTGCTGTTCCTGAACTTGTTTTATTCATCGAAAGTCAGGAAGGTGAATGTCTGGGATTTTCAGTTGCCCTACCCGATTACAACCAGGTATTAAAATACTTGAATGGCAGGCTTTTACCCTTTGGTTTCCTAAAATATTTATGGTATAAAAAAAAGATAACCGGTATTAGGTTGTTTGCCCTGTTTGTCACCCCACACGGACGCCGCAGGGGGGTATCGGCTGCACTATATTATTATACCATGATAAATGCCAGACGGCTTGGTTTCACACACGGTGAAGGTTCAACCATCCATGAGTTTAATGCACGTATGAATATCGATGCTCAGAAAGCCGGTGGAAAACTTTATAAAACCTACCGGGTGTATCATATGGAATTATAACTTTTTTAGATTAGCTAGAAGAAAATTGGATCAGATCGATGGAGGATTAACATGACTAAGAATATTGACCATACAAGTATACAGAAACCAACGATCATCAGCCGATCGGCTGACCATCTAACCTATTCGCCACTGATTGAAAAATTTAAAGAGACTGCTGCCGGAAAAAACACTATTACATTTGTTGGTTCTGCTGCCGGTGAAGCAGAGAACAAAGAGTTAATTTTGACTTGGGGCGAGTTGTATCAAAATGCCAAGGCAATGGCAGCAATCTTACAATCAAGAGGCATCATTCCCGGCAACCACTTGGCTCTCCTGGGACCGACTACACATAAACTGGTTACAGCCATTCAGGCCATTTTACTCTGTGGTGCCAGTGTCAGCATGCTGCCGATTCCGATGCGTTTCAGTTCCGTAGAAGAATTTGCTAACCAATCGCGTGCTCTAATGCAACATGGCGATATCGACATGTTGCTTCTTGATCCTGATCTGGCTGCTTATCATGAAGTAAAACCTGGAGACCCGCCTGTTGTCCTACTAAATGAGTTGGAACCTGGCGAAGGACGTCCACACGCCGGCGACTATAGGGAAATTGAATATGATCCGGAGCGGCTGGCAGTTTTACAGTTTACTTCCGGGTCCACTTCAAGCCCGAAAGGGGTTATGTTGCCGAATCGTATCCTGGAAGCTAATATAACTGGTATGATTGATGCATCAAAATCTGTGCCTGATGATGTCTTCGTCTCATGGCTGCCGCTCTACCATGACATGGGTCTGGTTGGTTTATTAATAGTTCCGATGGTTGTCGGTTGTTCGCTAGTACTTGCTGCCCCCCAGGATTTCTTAGGGCGTCCGGCGGATTGGCTTCGCTGGATGCATAAATATAAAGGGACAGTAACCTCAGGCCCTAATTTTTCTTGGGTTCTTGCCGCTAGAGCGTTTAAGCGAATGACTGCGACAGAAGAGTTGCTCGATCTTTCGTCAATTAGGCTTGCGCTTAGTGGCGCGGAACCGGTTGACCCAACAGTAGTGGAAACATTAATCGAAACTGCTAAACCGCACGGATTTAGAGGAGAAGCAGTATTTTGCGCTTTCGGAATGGCTGAATTATCGTTAGGTGGTACTTTCCCGCCTCCCTTTAGGGGCATGGTAACTGATACTGTTGACCGCAAAGCCCTGGAAGAAGAAAAAATTGCCAGGCCAGTTGAGGAAGGAACCAAAGGTTCACGCCGCTTTCCCCTTCTTGGGACACCAATACCGGGGCTCGAAATGCGTATTTGTGATCCTTCCACGGGAAAACTTAAGAATCTTCGTGAAGTCGGAGAACTTGAGATCAGGGGATCATCTGTTATGGCCGGTTACTACAAGCGTCCTGATTTAAATGAACAGCTTTTTCATGATGGCTGGCTTAAAACCGGCGACCTGGCATATTTTGTAGAGGGGCCGAATGACGGACCGGCAGAGCTGATTCTTTGCGGTCGCATCAAAGATGTGATTATTATATCTGGGCGCAATATTTTCCCTGAAGACATTGAACGCGCGGTCGGAACCCTCGAAGGAGTAAGAGCTGGAAATGTAATTGCCTTCGGCGTTGAAGGTGACAAGCGCAAGGAATCAATTGTGGTTGTTGCTGAAGCACGGACTGATAACCTTGAAGCGGCCAGAAAGGCAATCCGGCAGCAGGTTATCGGTATCGTTGGATTTCCTCCTCGCGATACGGTGTTAGTAACTCCGGGAACATTGCCAAAAACAAGCTCCGGCAAATTGCAGCGTAATCTTTGTCGCAAACAGTATTTAGACCAGGATCTGCAGATAATCGAAAACTAAATAATACTCTGTTCTTAAAAGAAGAGCGCAATCGAATATTTAATATGGCGCTCTTCTTTTATTGTCGCTTGGCTTGATCTAGAGGTTAATAATAGCCAAAGTTAAGAGTAGGCCGGTAATCATCACGATCAAGAGTAAAGGCAGAATTGGAAGCAAGATCCCCTTGATCTCTTCTCGAAAGTATTCTTTGGTTAGCGAAAAGCAGGGATGAGCAGGCGAGATAATATGGCCGGCAGTTGAGCTAACATAGATATAGGCAATATAGGCTGTATATGCTGTTTGACTGGCTGCAGGGAGCAGGGGAATAAGCATGGGAAAGACAATAGCGACACTGGCAGAATTATCTCCTGTGAGCATCCCGATTATAAATGGAATACAAACAATCAAGAGTAGAATCGGTATACCAAGTCCTAGGATTAAGTTAGTCATGTCAACTAAAACTGCTGATTCTTCAAGCATTTCCTTGTAAATCATGATGCCGATTATAACAAGGACAACGGAATAATTTAAGCCTGGAAAGATCATTGTTTTAAAGCGATTAAAAATTACTGTGGCAGTTCGGTTCACCGGTAAATAGTTAAGAATGGCCAGAACTGTACCGAATAAAATAGCCAGTGGAAAATAGAGGTCAAAGAAAATAACTAAGAACATGATAATAATTAGTGGCAGTATGCTTCGCAAAAGATTCAGGAGCCTTTTAGCAGAAAAATGATAGCCCTTATTGCCATCCTTATAGCCGCGAAAGAGAAAATAGAAACCAGAGATGATCCCAACAATCGTCAGGGGTAAATTGAAAAATACCAAGCGGCTCATCGAAACCCCTGAAAGCTGAGAGGTTAAGATCAGGCTGGGAAAGAGCGGAAGCATAAAATATAGCACATGACGAAACCAAATATTTACTGCAGCTTGTCGTTGTGGGGGCAAATCCAGTTTTTTGCCGGTTTCAGCACAAAGGGGAGCCGATAGAATTGCTCCTCCTGGCACGGTGAGCATGCCAATTAGAGCCGGCATGGCCATGGAAATAATCCGGATGTCTGAAACGAGCTCTTGCAGATTTTCGACCAATTCCCTGAGGGCTCCGGTTTCTTTTAAAATATTGCCTAAGATCCCGAGCAGCAAGATGCTGAATGCCAACATTATGGTAATTCGGTTGGTCAGACCTTCAAAAAAAATTCTTAGCAATGCGGATAGCGGAAGTCCGCTTAGAATGCCCAGAGCCAAAGCGCCTAGTAGCATAGTCAGGCCGATATTTACTTTTTTATAAATACCAATCAGGATCAAAATGATTGAAGCGCTTAGGGCTATATACCAGGGCAAGGCTCTCACCTGCAGTTTTGTTATTTAGGTTTAAAATATTTTCTACCGATGTTCTTCTAGTAAATCCTGTTCACGTTGATTATAGATGATCTTTTTCAGCGGTAAGGCTGTAACGGAAAGAACGCTAAAGGATTAAAGCGCCGGCATTTGCCGACGCTTTAAATTGGTGCCGAAGGTGGGAGTTGAACCCACATGCCCGGAGGGCGCACGATTTTGAGTCGTGTGCGTCTGCCAATTCCGCCACTTCGGCCTGTAGCAAAATATTAGCACACTAAGTGCTGTAAAGCAAGTAACTTGGAGTGTTGGTTGGGTTTTGTGGTCAAGGGCAACTTTATTTTTTTATTATTCAGCAAAGAAAGATCAGTTTCTGCATAATTGCGTCAAGTTAATAAATTCACAAAGCAGGGAATAGATATTTTACTAGAGAAAATATTAAACGGTAAAAGTATCTTTTGCCTGACTATTTAAATAAGGGGTGACAATTTTATGAGTGAATTAGTAAAAGGCGGTTCTTTTTTGCTTGGCCCGGTAGATGAAAACACTGTTTTCACTCCCGAAGATTTCGATGATATCCACCTGATGATTAAGAAAACCAGCTATGATTTTATGAAGAACAAGGTTGAGCCAAGAATTGATGAAATTGAAGTCAAAGCAGAAGGAGTTACAATTGATCTGATTCGTCAGGCGGGTGAATTGGGGATGATCGGCAGCGACATCCCAGAGGAGTATGGCGGAGAAGAAGCTGATAAAATTACCACAATGATTATTACCGAAAACGCATCGATTTGTGGCGGTTCTTTTGCGACTGCTTTTGGTGCGCACACCGGGATTGGCACATTACCGATTGTTTATTTTGGAAATGAAGAGCAAAAGAAAAAATATTTGCCCGGACTGGCCAGTGGAGAAAAAATTGCCGCTTATGCCCTCACGGAACCTGAAGCCGGTTCTGATGCTTTAAACTGTAAAACGAAAGCTGTGTTATCTGATGATGGCAAGTATTATATTTTAAATGGTGCCAAGCAGTACATTACAAATGCTGCCTGGGCTCATTTAATCGTTACCTACGCTAAGATTGATGGAGAAAAATTTACTGCCTTTATCGTTGATGCCGATACCGAAGGGGTTTCAATTGACCCCGAAGAAAAGAAAATGGGTATTAAAGGATCGTCAACTTGCAGTGTTATTTTTGAGAATGCCAAAGTTCCGGTCGAAAACATGTTATGGCTGGAAGGTAAGGGCCACCAGGTAGCTTTCAACATTTTGAATATTGGTCGCTTTAAGCTTGGTGCCGGTTGTGTAGGGGGCAGTAAAAGAGTGATTGAATTTGCTTCTGAATATGCTCTTCAACGCGTTCAGTTCAAGCAGCCTATTGCTCAGTTTAACATTATTAAAAACAAAATTGCCAACATGGCTATCATGACCTACCTGATGGAAAGCCTGGTATACAGAATCAGTGGTTTGATCGATGAGAAGCTCGAAGAAGTTAAGGCCAGTGGGGCGGCAGCATCTGATATTGTCCAGGCCATCCATGAGTATGCAATTGAATGTTCAATTTCGAAAGTATACTGCTCTGAAGCCATGGACTTTGTCGCTGATGAAGGAGTTCAGATTTTTGGTGGCTATGGTTATGGTGAAGAATATCCTGCTGAACGTTCCTATCGAGACAGCAGGATCAACCGGATTTTTGAAGGTACCAATGAGATAAACAGGATGTTGATTCCCGGAACCCTGCTCCGTAAAGCCATGAAACAGGAAGTTCCTTTCATGGAAGCCGTTATGGGTTTGGGCGGAGAGCTGAGTAAACTAAAAGAGGCGAAAATGCCCGAAGCTAGTCCTGAACTTGAAGAATTTTATCTGGCTAATATGAAATTACTTTTCCTGATTGCTGCCGGTAATGCCGCGCGAGAATTTGGTGAGAATTTAACTAACGAACAAGAAATTCTCTGTCGGTTAGCGGATATGGCTATGGAAATATTTGCTTGTGAAAGTGGTTTGCTGCGAGCCAAGAAAATGCTGGCCAAGGGTGAAGATGAAAAAGCGAAACTGGCAATGACTATGACTCGCTGTGCTATCAACGACATGGTTCCAAAGATGGAGACCTGGGCCAAGGAAGTAATCGCTGCAACATTTGAAGGTGAAGCCGCAGTAAAAGCGCTTTCTGGAGTCAGGTTAACTACCCAGTTTACCCCAATTAATACTTTTACCTTAAAACGGGATATCGCTGATGCTGTTTATGAGTGCAAGAAATATTTTCTCGATAGACTCTAAACGATAAATTTGATTTTCTAGTCAGACAGAAAACAAGGGAGCAGGTAAAGGCCTGCTCCCTTGTTTAAATAACAGATTAATCCTTAAATTATGTTGCTCTTTCGATCTTACCTGCTTTGATACAGCGGGTGCAAACATTAACTCTCCGGGGGGAACCGTTAAGTAGAATTTTAATCCGCTGAATATTGGGACGCCATTTGCGCAAAGTTTTAATATTAGAATGACTGACCAAGTGTCCTTTTGTTTTTGTTTTGTTGCATACCACACAAACTTTTGCCATTTTCAACCCTCCCGGCAGCTGTTATTGCACGCATTGTATTGTAGCACATAGTTTATGAGCAGACAAGTTTTTTTACTATGCAAATTATTAAAACTTAATCATAGCAGGGTACTTGTCTTTTGTAGCGAATCTAATTTAAGTTTAAATAGTTTGTTATATACAGGAGGGGATTCTAGATTGGCCAGAGCTATTTATCCAGGTAGTTTCGATCCGGTTACCAAGGGTCATCTTGATATTATTTACCGATCAAGTAAAATTATGACTCATCTAACAGTAGCTGTATTAGATAATCCTCGTAAGATCGCGACTTTTGAAATCAAAAAAAGGTTAGAAATGCTTGAATTGGTGACAAAACCTTTCCCGAATGTTGATGTAGAGTATTATAAAGGTCTGCTAATCGATTATGCTGTCCAAAAGAATATTAATATCATAATAAAAGGTCTCCGGGCGATCTCCGATTTTGAATTTGAATTTCAAATGGCTTTAGTCAACCAAAAGCTGAATCCTGCTATTGAAACAATGTTTATGATGACGAACAGTAAGTATTCATTTCTCAGTTCTAGTATAGTCAAGGAAATTGCAGCTCTTGGTGGTGATATCAGCAATCTTGTTCCTGAAGAGGTCCATGAAATGATTGCCGCGAAATACCGCAATAGTTAAGAGTAACTTTCTATTTTTAAAGGACTAAAATTTATTATTAAACAGTGGGGATATATAAGTAATGATCGATTTTATTTTTCAATACAATTTATTGCTATCAGTTGCTAATCCTACTCCAGTAGACTTATCAAGCCTCCGCCTATTCGGCATTTTCATTCTAGTTATAGGCATTCTATCATTAATTCGCCCTCAAATCTTTTGGCATCTCAGGGTTGGCCGCAAGATACCGGGAGTGCCTCCGAATAAACTATACTTAAATGTGCTCAGGTTTGGAGCGATTTTGGTAATTGCCCTTGGAATGGTTATGCTGTTTGGTATTCAATAAACGACTATAAGTGATAAGAGACCGTGAGGCGATCAGGTTCATCATGAAAATCAAACCGGTTCCGGACTATACTGCACTGTTCAAAAAAAGATATTTAGGGGCTTATTTACTGGTCTTGATTATTGTTGTTTTTGGATTTTTCTTTCGTCTCGATTATTATATTGTCAAGCCTAGTAGGGCTGTTGAGCTTAAGCAGTTGATCGAAGTTCAGGATGCTGATTCCGATGATCTTGGCTCTTTTTATCTTGTTACTGTTTCCCAGCAGAGCGCTGTACCATTTTCTTTTATTTATGGCCTTCTTCATCCTTATATCGATATAAAACCTGCATCTTCAGTGATTCCTGAAAATATGGACGAAGAAGAGTATCGGAATTTATTGGTTGAGAACATGGCCGAAAGTAGGCTGATGGCACAGGTAGTAGCTCTCAGGAGGGCGGGCTATGAGATCGATGTTATTAGCGAAGGAATTGAAGTTGCCGGTTTTTTAGAAGATGCTCCGGCAGAGACATTTTTAATGGAAGGCGACAGACTGTTGGAAGTAGATGATACTATTGTGGTTTTGGCTTCCGAGGTCCCGATCATCGTTCAAAATCGTCAGGTTGGTGATACCGTTCACTTAAAACTGCTTCGTAACCATCGCTTAATTGAACTTGATATTCCCACGGGGAGCAATCCCGAAGATCCGGAACTGCCTTTTTTGGGGATCTATATCAGGACTTTACCCTGGCAGGCAGATATTCCCATCACTATAGATATGGATACCGGTCGGATTTCAGGCCCCTCTGCCGGAATGATGTTCACCCTGGAGATATTAAATCAGTTGGTGGATGAAGATTTAACAGCTGGACAGCGCATTGCCGGAACAGGGACGATTGATTTCGCTGGGAATATAGGGCGCATCGGTGGGGTTGCCCAGAAAGTTGTTGCTGCAGAACGAACCGGTGCAGACTATTTTTTAGTACCGGAAGGCAACTATGAGCTAGCTCAAAAAACTGCTCGTAAAATAGATGTGGTTTCGGTAAACTCCTTGGACGATGCGTTGAATTTTTTATCAACGATTCAGGAAAAAGAATAGGCGCATTAAATGCTCTAAACAAATGTTCTAAACTGTTTTGACACCTTATTTATAGGGTGCTATACTGAATGTAGTGCTTAGATGGGACTGAGTAAACAAGGTAGCTGCGGGAAGAATACCGCAAGGTGCTTTTCGAGGAAAGTCCGAGCTCCGCAGGGCAGGGTGCTGGGTAACGCCCAGTGAGGGTGACCTTAAGGCCAGTGCCACAGAAAATATACCGCCTGATTTAACCATCGGGTAAGGATGCAACGGTGCGGTAAGAGCGCACCAGGAACCGGGAGACCGGTTTGCTAGGTAAACCCCACCCGGAGCAAGACCAAATAGGAGGGGGATGAAGTTGCCCGCTGACTCCTCGGGTTAGGTCGCTGGAGGCGCCAGGCAACTGGAGCCCTAGATAGATGGCTGCCGCTGTTTACGTCGGCTTTGCCGGTGCTAATAGAACAGAACTCGGCTTATTAGTTTGCTCGGTCCCTTATTAGCAAAAACTCCTGCGGATTATAGGGGTTTTTTTGATCGCTATTGAATATCTCAAGGTTATCAATGATTGAATCGATCATATACCTTCTGCCCCAATTAGACTGCGAAAAATAATAAAAATAGATTTCCCCACCGAAGACTTCCCTGATTATTTTTAAGCGGGATGCCCCTTGTTTATATAAAGTTTTCACCTGAGTGCCGATCGACCACCACTGTTTGTACTTTTTAATCAGGCGATTTGTAGCGTTATCAAGTCTACCTTTTAAGCCACAAAATAAATAACTTGGGTTTAGTGCGATCACTTTTTTCAGACTGATAAAATGTTCGGCAATATTTTCACCGACCATAAAACCGGTCAAGTTTTCTCCCAAGAAAAGATCGCCACAGAAAAGCAAACCTTTCAGTGGCTCGAAATAACTAGTATGATCAGGTGAGTGTCCGGGGGTGTGAATCACCTTCAGACAAAAGTTTGCGGTAACAATTTTTTCTTCCAACGGTAAAGCATCAGCAGGGGGCTGAGCTCCCCAGATTAAGTGTCTATAAAGCTGAATAGGGGGTGGTTTTCGGATCATCTTGATTGTTTTTAGATGGGCGTAGACAGGGACCTTAAGCTCTTGTCGGAAGTAATTGATATTGCCGGTGTGATCTTCATGCTGATGGGTTATTACTACCTTATTGATCGGCAACTTTTCTAAAGCGGCTTTTATTTCTGCGGCGTTATGGTAAGGCCCGGTGTCGATCAGCAATCCATCAATGTAGAAGAAATGGGTAAAGTACAAAGGGTATCCGAAAATTGTTCGGGAAACTTTAAACGAGATGACATCACCATGAATACTTTTTTTTAGCATCTGTACGAACCTTAATCCTGAAGATTGTTATTTTCATATTTTAACACGAATAGTGAAGCCGGGGAAAGTTGAAAAGCCTTAGATTTAGTGTTTTAATGATCGAAATGATCTAAATGAGGAATCGATATGGAAATTAAAGCAGTAGCGCCAGGAAGAGTGAATCTAATTGGAGAGCACACCGATTATAATCAAGGATGGGTTATGCCGATTGCTATTGATCTAAAACTGGAAGTTGAGTTAAAGACTAGAAATGATCACAAGTTTATCCTTAACGCCCTTAATTTCAAACAAATCGAGGTTTTTAGTCTCGACCAACTAAAGCCGGTAACCGCTAATATTTCCTGGATTGATTACATTAAAGGCGTCTGTTGGGTTTTAGCCGGCAGAGGTTATTCACTGCCAGGATCTGAGATAACAATCAGAAGCGCTATACCGGTCGGAGCCGGTTTAAGTTCATCCGCTGCGCTGGAATTAGCAGTAGCCGGAGCCTTAAATGAGGCTTTCCAGCTTAAAATTGATCCGGTAGAGCTTGCCCTTGTTTGTCAGAAAGCCGAAAATGAATATGTTGGTGTGCACTGCGGCTTGATGGATCAATTTGCAGTTACCCTCTCGAAGGAAGGGCATGCCTTGTTAATCGATTGTCTCAGCATGAAAAATAAACCGATCCCGTTTGAACTTAATGACTATTGCCTGTTAATTGTTGACAGCAGGGTTGAAAGATCTCTAGGGCATTCAGCATATAACCGGCGCCGCGAAGAATGCGCCGAGGCAGTCAGGCTAATTAGTGCTCATGAGGGGCAGGTTCTAACATCTCTGCGTTCAGTAAATCTGCCGACAATAAAAAAAGCCAGGAGTTATCTTCCTGCTTATTTACACCGGCGAGCCTGTTATGTTGTCGAAGAAAACATCAGGGTATGCGCTGCGGCAGAAGCTTTGGAAAAAGGCGATCTTGTGTCACTGGGGCGCTTTTTCAATCGTTCTCATGCCGGACTACGTGATTATTATGAAGTCAGCTGCCCGGAGCTGGATTTAATCGTTGATGTAGCCCAACAAGACCAAAGTGTTTTAGGGGCAAGGATGACCGGTGCCGGATTTGGCGGATGCGCGATTGTTTTAATTGAAAATCAAAACATTGAGCCGACCTGTAAAAGAATAAATGACGCTTTTGCAACTAATGGGTGGAGTACTCCTCATTATTATAAAACGAAAGCTGCCGCTGGCCTTCAAGTGGAAAGAATCAAAGAAAACCGGCTATCTTAACCTGAATAAGAAGTTGTGTTAGAATAGCAAAGTATGAATAATGTTCCTTGATTAACTGGAGGTAGATTTAATGGCAATGTTAAGTGCAGCTGAACAGTATGAGCTTCTTGCCGAAAACACGGCAGAAATAATTACTGAAGAAGAATTTCGCAAAAAACTGGAACGCAGTGTATCTGAAAACAGTCCGCTTCGCTGTAAATTGGGAATCGATCCTTCAGCTCCCGATCTGCATCTAGGCCATGCCGTAGTTTTACACAAACTGCGCCAGTTCCAGGAACTGGGGCATCATGTTATTATCATTTTAGGCGACTTTACCGGAATGGTTGGCGATCCAACCGGCAGATCGGAAACCAGGAAACAGTTAACCGAGGAACAGGTTATGGCTAACGCCAAAACCTACCAGGATCAAATATTTAATATTTTGGATGCTGACAAAACTGAACTTGTTTTTAATAGTCAGTGGCTGGCTAAATTAAATTTTGCTGATGTGATTAAACTTGCATCAACCTTAACAGTTGCAAGAATGATGGAGCGGGAAGATTTTTCGAAACGTTATCAGGAAAATATCCCGATTAGTATTCATGAGTTTTTTTATCCCCTGATGCAAGGTTACGATTCTATTGCAATCAGGGCTGACATCGAATTTGGCGCTACGGAGCAAAAGTTCAATCTATTAATGGGTAGACAACTGCAACGTGAATATGGCCAGGAACCTCAAGTGGCTTTTACCATGCCGATCTTAGTAGGCACTGATGGAGTGCAAAAAATGAGTAAAAGCCTGGGGAATTATATTGGGATCACTGAGCCGGCATCAGAAATCTACGGAAAAGCGATGTCGATCTCAGATGACCTGATGCCCGAATACTATCAATTGGCTACGTCTTTATCTTCAGCTGAAGTAAAAGCAATTCTTGCCATGATCGATCATGGCAGCTTGCATCCCCGTGATGCTAAAATGCGTCTTGCCCGGGAAATTGTTGCCCTCTACCACGGTACTTCAGCAGCGTCAGAGGCGGAAAAAGCTTTCCAACTGGTTTTCCAAAAAAAAGAGCTACCATCCGACATCGCTGTTTTTGAATTTGATCAGCCAATTAATGTTTTAGAAGTGATGGTTAAAACCGGGCTGGCACCGAGTAAAAGCGAAGCCCGCCGCTTGATTCAGCAAAACGGAGTAAAAATAAACAGTGAAACTGTCAGTAAGATCGATCTAGAACTAACCGGAAGGACTGAGCTTGTAATTCAGGTGGGTAAACGAAAATTTGCCCGCGTTAATCTAAAGTAAAAAGCAAAAGTCAGCCGGAAAGCACTGTACTAATATGTTCTCCGGCTGATTAATTTACTCCTTAAAACCATCTTTAATCGCTGCAACTACCTGAGGATCCATCAGAGTGGTCACATCGCCCAATTCTCGCTGTTCTGCAATATCTCGTAGTAAGCGGCGCATGATTTTACCGCTGCGAGTTTTCGGTAATTCGTAGGTAAAGAAAATCTCTTCAGGCCTGGCGATCGCTCCAATCATTTTGCCGACATGATTCTTTAGCTCCTGCGCTAACTCTTCTGACCCGTTAACTCCTTCTTTCAAGGTAACGAAAGCCGTAATGGCATGACCTTTTATTTCATGAACCTTGCCGATTACTGCGGCTTCAGCTACAGACTGATGATCTACGAGAGCGCTTTCAACTTCCATTGTGCCGATACGATGTCCTGATACATTCAGAACATCGTCTACCCTGCCCATTATCCAGAAGTAACCGTCATTGTCTTTCCATGCTCCATCTCCAGTAAAATAAAGCCCGGGATATTGTTTCCAGTAAGTGTATTCATAGCGTTCATCATCTTCATACAAGGTGCGCAGCATTGATGGCCAAGGAGACTTAATGACCAAAAATCCGCGCTGACCGGGTTTTGTTGGATTGCCGGCTTCATCGACTATCTCTGCTTCTATCCCGGGAAAAGGCTTGCTGGCTGAACCTGGCTTTAAAGGGGTGACCCCCGGTAGCGGTGTAATCATGATCATACCGGTTTCAGTTTGCCACCAGGTATCAACTATCGGACAGCGAGCTTTGCCAATATGATCATGGTACCAAAGCCAGGCTTCAGGGTTAATTGGTTCGCCTACTGAACCGAGCAAACGCAGGCTGCTTAAATCTCGGTTATCAGGAAATTGGTTGCCCCAACGCATAAAAGATCTAATTGCGGTTGGTGCAGTGTAAAAAACAGTGATCTTGTATTTCTCGATTAGCTCCCAGAAGCGATCTTTTGCCGGATAATCGGGGGTTCCTTCATAGACGAAGATTGTGGAACCATTTGATAAAGGTCCATAAACAATATAACTATGACCTGTAATCCAGCCGATATCTGCTGTACACCAATAAATATCTTCATCACTATGGTCAAATACGTAACGGAAGGTACTGTTCACCCCTACCAGGTATCCGCCAGTAGTATGTAATATTCCCTTTGGCTTTCCGGTTGTTCCGCTGCTGTAAAGAATAAACATAGGATCTTCAGCATCCATAACAGCGGCATCAAAATTTGTGCCAGCCTTGACCATCAGGTCGGTCCAGGTATAGTCTCGATTTGCAACTTTTTCGTAGGGAATTCCGGTTCGTTCAACAATAACTATTTTCTGAATGCTGGGGCACTTTGCCAGGGCTTCTTCCGCAGCACTTTTCATCGGAATCGTTTTGCCGCGCCGAAAGGATCCCTCAGCGGTAACCAAAACCTTGGACTTTGAATCAAGGATCCGATCTTTAAGGGCTTCAGGACTAAATCCGCCAAAGACAACACTGTGCAGAGCCCCAATTCGGGTGCAGGCCAGCATAGTGATTATCGCTTCCGGAATCATCGGCATCCAAATCGTTACTGCATCACCTTTCTTAATCCCCAGGGAAGCTAATACATTGCTGAATTTACAAACTGCTTCAAACAATTGTTTGTAGGTCAATTCAAGCGAGTCACCATTTTCACCTTCGAAAATGAGGGCTATTTTGGAACCCTTACCATTTTCAATCTGGCGATCGAGACAATTAGCTGAAATATTTAGCTTGCCATTAACAAACCATTTATAATAGGGTGGGTTGTTTTCATCGAGGACCTGATCCCATTTTTCGATCCACTGAATTTCTTTAGCCATCTCTGCCCAAAATTTCAACCTGTCCTGTTTAGCCTGCAGGTACAAAGTTTGATCTCTGGCTAATGCTCTTGACTGGAAAGATTCATTCGGAACAAATGGTTTTAAGTGTTCTTCACTAAACATGTTTCCATGATCTAATTCGCTCATTAACTAGGCCTCCTCGATGCGGTTAATTAATAAATGATTCGCGAGTCTTGACAAATAATCCTTTAATATTATTGTAATATTTTATATTTCATTACTATGAGTCAGTTTATTGGTAACAGCTTGCGGAAATTTAGAAAAATTAATGATTTGTTCCTAAGCAGCAACTTGAAAACTGGATTCTATCAGCTGAATCTAAGTTGTTTCCGATTCTGGCTAAGAGGATGTTACTGGGATGTTCCCTTATTTCGGGATCAACTGTTTCCCAGGAGGTGAAACTGTATTTAGCAAAAAAATCTAACATGAACTGCCGGTATCCCCATGCAGTCAGTCCAGTAGTTTTTAAGTCCCAGCTTTGGACAAAGTGAGCAGCCATTACCACATAATCCTCAAAATAGATAAATTCTTT
>Ga0180433_10004117_pt1 | contig 20646 bp, 18 predicted proteins | sample SS_ome_8_FD_132980 | JGI IMG/M metagenome (GOLD analysis project Ga0180433, IMG submission 132980) | Hypersaline lake sediment archaeal communities from the Salton Sea, California, USA - SS_1_D_1 metaG | ecosystem: Environmental > Aquatic > Non-marine Saline and Alkaline > Hypersaline >... | reverse complement strand
TCGCCTGTGCCATCAATCAACGTTCCACCTGTTATTGCAATTCTCTTTTCTATCATTTTTTCACCTCCATAACATTAACTAAGCCTATATTATACGCACTGGTTGTTAGCATAGTCCACTTACCCGTTGCTTTTTCTTTCCTAAATTTCAGTCACAAACACAACCTCTACCTACACTTATTGGCTATTTCCGCGTTAACACTCCGGCGACCACAGCGTCTCCTAATCTACCTTCTATTCCTTGTAAGATATGTAGCTTCTGGCATGGTGGCTGACCACATGGGTAATACTTGACTAGATGTTTTATTGAGTTCTTTTTAATATACTCTACTGGAGTAAGATAGAGAAGAGATTTATAAATGCTCTGGCGTCACTTCAAAGATGAATTAGTTTATTATCATTTTTTTATGATGAAAAATCTTCCTTTACTGGGGATCCATAGAATCCAACAGATTTTGTGGTGTTAAGTGAATTGGACAAACACACAATTTTAAAAACAATGCCTAATGTTTGTTAATGGCGGAGAGGGTGGGATTCGAACCCACGGTCGGGAAACCCGACACACGCTCTCCAGGCGTGCCTGTTAGACCACTCCAGCACCTCTCCGCGGAGAGGGTGGGATTCGAACCCACGCTCCGATGTACTCGGAGACCGCTTTTCGAGAGCGGCACCATAAACCACTCGGTCACCTCTCCTGAAGCGAAATTTGTCTATCAAGACCTTGTAAAAAGTATTTTTATTAATAATTTGCTAATAATGCTCTTCGACAGGTTCATTTTCGAAAGTAACATTATACTTTGGCGACACCAGATTATCAAAATAGGCTTTAACCCATTAAGTTAGTGTTGAGAGAACCAGGGCCAGCCTTTGGGCTGCTTCACGACATGATATCTTATCTTCTACTACTAATTTGACCGCTTCCTGGCGTAATTCTCTGGTATATTTTCCTTTTGGAATACCTTTCAATCTGACACCTCCGTCTTTCTATTTTACCTGACTTTGGTGCCCACTAAATCCATCCTACCCCAGTGTTTACAACTATAAAGTGAAAATAAGAAGTCTCAAAGCACTAATGTGTGATATTACATCCAATTGTTGCATTGGACTATTTGGTTTTTTACTGGCTGTAGTGTGCTATACTGACAAGCTGTAAGAGGTAGAATGATGAAGAAAGTCAGGGTAGTACAGTTCGGATGTGGCCCTATCGGGTGTGGTGTTATCAGATATGCCAGAAACAGGCCGGATGTAGAGATCGTGGGTGCCATTGATATCGATGCGGGCTTGGTGAGACGTGATTTAGGTGCAGTAGCCGGCATTGATGACAAACTTGGGGTTCTTATCTCCGCCGAGGTTGATGCCATTCTGTCTCAGACAAAACCTGATGTTGTGTTTCTTACCATGAGTTCATCCCTGAGAGTGGTTTATTCAGAGGTGGTAAAGTGCATTGAGGCTGGTGCCAATGTAATATCAACATGTGAGGAGTTAGCTTATCCTTATAGGAAAGAGCCCCAGATTTCGGCTGATATTGATAAAAAGGCGAGAGACAAAGGTGTCACTGTTCTAGCGACGGGCGTGAACCCTGGCTTTGTGATGGATGCCTGGCCTTTATTTATGACTGGGGTCTGTCAGCAGGTCAAACAAATCAAGGCGGTTAGGGTCCAGGATGCTTCATCTCGCCGCGGTCCTTTTCAGAAGAAGATAGGAGCCGGGTGTACGCTTGAGGAGTTTAACAAATTAGTAGCTTCTGGCACATTGAAACATGTTGGCCTGCCAGAATCCATAGCAATGATTGCCAGCGGGTTGGGATGGGAATTAGACGAGATTACTGAGAGTATCGAACCAGTGGTTGCTATAAGTCGCGTAAAAACCGACTTTGTTACGGTCGAACCAGAGCAAGCAGCGGGCGTTAGGCAAGTAGGTAGAGGAATCCGTTCCAAAGATGAACTAATTACTCTGGAGTTTGAGGCCTATGTGGGTGCTCCTGAATCCTATGACGCTGTATATATTAACGGTACTCCGAACTTGGAAGTAGTCATAAAAGGCGGTACCCACGGTGATTTAGCTACGGCGGCCATCACGGTCAACTGTGTTCACCGGGTCGTGGATGCTCCCGCGGGGTTATTGACTATGAAGGATCTCCCGATAATTTCTGCCCCGGGGCTGAGTGTCTAGTTCTGTTTTAGACTGGTTTAAGGATTTCCCCGATTTTCACAGGGGGGGAGAGAACAATAGACGTAAAGGATATAGCTGGCGAATACATTAAGACCCATCAGAGATCACAGAGACTGCATGAACGAGCAGAACAGGTCTTTGCTGCTAACGGTGTTACTCACATCCGTCGTGTCCTTGACCCATTCAGGCCCTACATAACTCATGCCAAGAGTTCAAAGAAATGGGATGTTGATGGTAATGAATATATAGACTATGTATTGGGCCATGGAGCCCTGATACTGGGGCATGGTCACCCAGATGTTGTTCGTGCGGTGCAGCAGCAAATGGCTAAGGGAGTTCACTATGGTGAAAGCCACGAACTGGAAATTGAATGGGCGGAACTTATCAAGAACATGATGCCATCGATGGATAGGATTGAGTTTTTCTCCTGTGGGCAAGAGGCTAACATGATGGCCATCAGACTGGCACGGATCTATACCAAGAGGGGAAAGATATTGAGGTTTGAGGAGAACTTTCACGGTTGGGCAGACGAATTGATAGCACCGGCTCCCGGTGTTGTTACCAATAATGTCTGTTTGATACCAGGCCATGACTTGGACAGGTTAGAGAAAGAGTTGGCTACAAGGGAGTATGCCATTCTGATGGTTGAAGGTGGTGGGGCTCACATGGCCGGACAGATTCCGTGGGAAACCGATTTCGTTCGCGCTCTGCCTGGTCTCACTCAGAAATATGGCACGGTTCTCCTCATTGATGAAGTAGTTACTGGCTTTCGTGATTCAACTGGCGGCTGGCAGGCTACAGTTGGTGTAACACCTGAATTGACCTCCTTGGGTAAGACAATAGGTGGCGGGTTGGGTGTAGGAGCACTTGGAGGGAAAGCTGATATCATGGATATATTAAGGCCCAAACCTGCTCCCAAACAATTTGTCCGCCATAGTGGTACCTGGAATGCTAATCCTCTGACTGCTGCGGCTGGTGTGGCCGCTTGCAGACTTTACCAAACTGGCGAGGTTCAAGCAAGGCTAAACCAGCTTGGTGCTTATCTTCGAAGAAGAGGTAACCAAGCTATGAAGGAACAAGGTGTTAGTGGCCGTCTCTATGGTAGGTCTATCGTCTGGCTCTATCTTGGCCCCGTTGATTATGAACCATCTGACGATACATTGCCACCTACCAAAGACACAGAAAAGCTACTCAGCGGGGCTACAAATAAAACGCGGCTATGTCTTCACCTTTTACATCGTGGTATTTCTACGATGGGAGCTAGGTTCTTTATCCTGTCATCAGCCCACAATGAAGACGATATTGACCAGACAATTGAGGCCCTTGGTGATTCTCTTGATGCCATGACTGCTGAAGGCAGTCTAGATAAAGAATTCTTAAGAGGATAGTGGCAGTTGTTACGATATTGGCAGAACATATAACGCTCAGAACAACAGGATTCTTCAGCAAACACGACGTCTGCCAATAGCGACACTAAGGGGGACAGTTATGGCAAGTAGCTTTATTTTGGTGATAAGCGTGGGTGAACACTGCTGCTGGAACGGGCAATCCATGGTTTAGAAGGGTATTGGGATTAGAGGTGAGAATATAAAAAGACCAAGTCACATCACAGTAAACAGCGGCGAGACAAAGGTCCAGAGTACAACCGAGGGTGAAATTGCACAACAACTTGGTTTATTACCTCATTACCCTAACTGACGTTTTATTATACTTGCGAGTAAAAGTAAATCCTTTATCAAGAATTGCCCAATGCTCCCGTAGGCCTCAACCTATCTCAAAAATCCAAACAGGTCGGAGACAGGTATCCGAATATCAAGAAGGGAGTAGTTTCTTTGGATGTGGCAGTGGCCTCCCCTCATATTCTAGTGTCATGAATTCCTTTTCATTTAGCGGCCCGCATTGAAATCATAGCTAGGATTTTACCAATAATTTGTTAATAGACGAAACGCGTTGTTACCAGTTAGTATTTTACGAACAAAACAGAACTTAGCCGGCTAACACCAAAGGTCATTTTAACCCAAAATGCCTATTTGAGACAACTAATGGCAAATTTCGAGAGTGGCACCATAAACCAGTCGGTCACCTCTCCCAGTGGTTATTATACCGCCTTGGGAGAAGGGCGGGTTCGCCGTGCCATGATAAGCTTAGTTATTTCTACCGGAATGAATACTGATACGCCAGCCAGCAGTACTATTCCCCAATCCTGCAGGCTCATGGAGTAAGTGTGGAAGGGTTCTTGGAGGAAAGGTACATAAACGATAGCCACAGCTATAGCCCAGCTAAAAGCTACTGCTGCTAGAAGCCATTTGTTGCCCAAAGGGTTCATGCGAAACAGAGAAAGTTTCTCTGAGCGGCAGTTAAAGCAATTAAAAAGCTCTACGCTTACCAAGGTAACAAAGCATAAACACTGTGCCTCCATGGGATCTCTCCCTGAGTTGAGCGCCCAGAGGAAAACCCCTAGCGACGCCAACATAGTCCAGAATCCTATTCCCAGGAGATAGTTTACCAGAGTTTTATCAAATATACTTTTCCTTGGGTCACGCGGCGGCCGCCGCATTATACCCGGCTCGCCAGGCTCTACAGCCAAAGCCAGTGCCGGCAGGCCATCGGTAACCAAATTCACAACCAGAATTTGTAGAGCTACCAGAGGCACAATTTTGTATAACCCAGTCGCCGTGCCGATAACAAATGCTATCAGCATCAGCAAGACTTCACCAATGTTGCAGGAGAGAAGATATATAAGATACTTCCTTATATTAGCAAAGATATTTCTCCCCTCCTCTACGGCTGCCACGATGGAGGCAAAGTTATCGTCGGCCAATATCATAGCGCCAGCTTCTTTACTCACATCCGTCCCGGTAATTCCCATAGCTACACCGATATCAGCTTGCTTCAAAGCCGGAGCATCATTTACCCCATCGCCTGTCATAGCCACCACATGTCCCTTATTCTGCAGGGCCTCTACAATACGCATTTTGTGCGCTGGTGACACACGGGCATAGACTTTGACTTCTTCTGCGACACTATTTAACTCCTCTGGCGTCAGTCCATCCAATTCCTTGCCACTGAGGGCGATATCACCCTCCACCAACATGCTGAGTTCCTTAGCTATGGCTTCGGCGGTTAATTTATGGTCCCCGGTCATCATGACGGACTCGATTCCAGCTTGCTTGCATAATGCCACAGCTTGCTTAACTTCCTCTCGAGGTGGATCAATCATCCCCACCAGCCCCAACCAAATCATCTCATCTTCTACCCCCTCTACTACATCATTTCTCTGATTTCTATCTAGTAAGGATTTATATGCCAGACCAAGAACCCGCAAAGCTCCTGCGGCCATCTCCTGGTTCATTTGAAGGATTCGTTCTCTATCTTGCTCGGTAAGCTCTCGCTCTACGCCTTCAGCATAGATTCTATTGCAGGAATCTAAGATAACCTCAGGCGCCCCCTTGGAGTATGCCACTTCGCCATCTGGAGTGTCGTGAATAGTGGTCATCCTTTTCCTCTCCGAAGAGAAAGGAACTTCAGCTATGCGGGTAACAGTCGATTCTTCCTTTTTTATTCCCGCTTTAGCGGCTGCTACCACTAAAGCTCCTTCTGTAGGGTCTCCTCTGACCTGCCAGAGTCCACTGGCATTAATAAGGTGTGAATCATTGCATGATGCTCCAGTTTGAAGTAACCGAAGTAAGTGAGGTTCGTCTCGTGGGATGACTGCTGTGCCATTGAGATAAAATTTCCCCTCCGGCTCATAGCCTACTCCACCTACATCTATCATCTTGCCGTTAACATAAATCTTTTGCACGGTCATCTCGTTTTGGGTTAGCGTCCCGGTCTTATCAGAGCAGATAAAGGTGGTGCAGCCCAAGGTCTCCACAGCAGGTAAACGGCGCAATAAAGCATGCCTCTTTACCATCCTTTGTACTCCCAAAGCCAGGCAAATGGTCGTCACGGCTGGCAGGGCCTCAGGCACAGCTGCTACGGCTAAACTTACTCCCCAGATAAAGGCTTCTAGGATATGACTGAATATACCAACCATAATCCCTACGCCAGCTACAACGGCAGAGATAACTAAACAGGCAATTCCCAATATTTTTCCTATCTTGTCCAGGCTAACCTGCAGTGGTGTCGCTGGTGGTTTTACTTCCTGGAGCATACCGGCAATCTTGCCAAACTCTGTAGCCATGGCTGTGCCGGTCACTAATGCCTTACCTCTACCATAAACCACCGTGGTCCCCGTATAGGCCATGTTTTTTCTATCGGCAACAGGTACATCACCGGGGATAAATTCGTTCGTTTTCCCCACAGATGTAGATTCCCCGGTCAAAGGTGCCTCGTCAATTTTCAGGTTAACTGCCTCGATGAGACGAGAATCAGCGGGAATGCGGTCACCGGTTTCCAGCAAGATTATGTCTCCAGGAACTAAGTCCCTAGCAATGACTTCCTCCTCATTTCCATCTCGTATCACAGTGGCAGTAGAAGCAGTCATCTGTTTCAAGGCCTCCAGGGCTTTTTCCGAGCGATATTCTTGAACAAAACCCAAGCCGGCGGCAAAGAAGACAATGATTACAATAAGAATGGGGTCCCAGATATCTCCTTCCCCCATGATCGCAAGCACCCCAGAGACGACGGCAGCGACGAGCAGAATGATAATGAGGAAATTCTTGAACTGCTCTAGGAAAAGTATCCAGGGAGAAGTTTTCTTCTTCTCCACCAGTTCATTTGGCCCATATTGTGATAGACGGAGTTCGGCTTCTTCTCTACTTAATCCTTGAATGCTTGAGTTCAGCGACTCAATAGCTTCGGTTGCAACTAGGTTGTGCCAGATCTTTTCTGTACACATAGGATGTCACACTAACTGAAGATAGGCACCAGCATAAGCATCACTCCACCAGCTACCACAGAGGCAATTTGTCCGGCAGTATTGGCTCCAGCAGCATGCATCAGCAGATGGTTATGCGGATTAGCTTCCAGTCCCAGTTTCTGCACTACACGGGACGACATGGGGAAAGCGGAAATGCCACAGGCACCAATCATAGGATTAACCTTCCGCCCCGACAGGACATACATCAGCTTACCCAGAAGAACACCGGCCACCGTATCAAGACTGAAAGCTACTATTCCCAGTATGAATACCAATATGGTCTCGGGTCTGAGAAACTCAGTTCCAGACATCATACCTCCAACAGTGATGCCTAAAAGAATAGTCACGATATTAGCCAGTTCATTTTGAGCTGCCATAAAAAGCCTCTCCACCACTCCACATTCTCGTAACAGGTTGCCAAACATGAGAGAGCCGATAAGTGGAGTAGCTTTTGGTGCAAGCAAGCCAACCACAAGTACAGTAATTATAGGAAAGAGTATCTTTCTCCTCTGCGAAATTGTTCCCGCAACAGAAGGCATCTTTAGGGCCCTTTCCTCTTTACTACACATCGCCTTTATTATGGGTGGTTGGATGATGGGCACCATAGCCATATAAGAGTAAGCAGCCACAACAATGGCAGCAGCGTATTTAGATTGCAGTACAGTCGCGACATAAATCGAGGTAGGGCCATCGGCAGAGCCGATTATGCCGATGGAAGCTGCGTCTTTTAAGCTGAAGTCCAGCACTTGCAGCCAACCGTCACCCAGCAAATAAGCCAGGAAAAAAGTCCCGAAAATGCCGAATTGGGCGGCAGCACCAAGAAGAATGGTATAAGGCCTTTGTAAAAAAGGCTCAAAGTCTATCATGGCTCCTACGCCAATAAATATGAGAAGGGGAAATATCTCGGTATGAATGCCAGCTTCCCTTAAAACAGCTAGAAATCCACCCGGCTCTGCTACCCCGCCTAGCGGTATATTAGCCAACACACATCCAAAGCCAATGGGAACAAGTAAGACTGGCTCTACTTTTTTGGCAATCCCCAACCATATGAGGACGCCACCAATAACCAACATTACCAGGGCTTGCCAAGTAAGATTTAAAAAGCCAAGGAATTCACCTGCAGAAATACCCATTATCTATCCTTCTTTTCTTGGTTATCCTTTGGTTTGACCACTCTCCCCAAGAAAACCATGACTAAGAGTAAAATTCCCAGAACAGCAAAAATAATCGCCATTCCTAGAAGTGCTATCCACAGGGCATTAAGCATTCTGTTTCCTTCTTGGCAAGTTTGCTATGATACAACAACACATTAGTAGTTGTCAAAGCATCAGAATAAATGGGCATTGAATAAAATATTGTGCTATGTTACCATATTACTCTGTTTTTTACACCCTTAGCCCCTGTAGCTCAGAGGATAGAGCACTGGCCTCCGGAGCCAGGTGCAAGGGTTCGAGTCCCTTCAGGGGCAGTTACAATGGGGTCGTTTAAAAATGCAGCTACCAAATTTATTTGGCTTTATCTTTGTGATTGCGAGTTTGACAAAGTCAGCCGAGGCGATGTCGTGACGAGTACAATTTTGCCGTGCACGTTTTCAAGTACTAGCAATGACCAAAAGAGAGAGCCACGGGAAATCAGAGAGCTACAAAGATATCCAAGATTGAATGAAAACTAAAATCGAACTGCCCCCTTTATAGGATAAGGAGGTGTTGTGTTATGGCTGAGATTCTTGAAGTGAGGTGGCATGGCAGAGGAGGACTAGGCGCGGTGACTTCGGCAGAGCTGGTTGCTCTCGCTGCTATAAGCGAGGGAAAATACGCGCAGTCATTTCCCAGCTTCGGACCCGAAAGAAGGGGAGCACCAGTTCTTGCTTTCCTGAGGATAAGCAACGAATTCATCAAGACCAGGACCATTATCTCTGAGCCTGACATAGTGGTCGTGCTTGACCCGACGCTGCTGCATGCAGTCGACGTGGTCTCAGGGCTCAAGAAGAACGGTAAAATCATAATTAATTCCAGGAAATCGCCGACTGAACTCAAGTCCGAATTTGGGTATAAATGGCCTGTGGCCGCGGTCAATGCCACGAGAATTGCTGGTGAGACCATTGGGCTGCCTATCACCAACACCGCCATGATAGGCGCGCTGCTGAAAATGACTGAGGCCGTAAAAATAGATTCTATGGTTGAGCAGCTGCGGGAGCGATTTGGGGGGCGGGCCACGGGAAACATCGAGGCGATGAAAAGAGCTTACAGCGAGACTCTGATGGAGGATTGAGAAATGGCGAAGAAAAAGCTTAAAGCAGGGACTGATCTAACTTGGATGGATATGGATGTTGGCAATATCGTCAAGGAGGCGGGCAGTGCCAGTGCGCGAAGGACTGGCGACTGGAGGACAGAAAGGCCGATACTTGACAAGGAAAAATGCAATAAATGTGCCCTGTGCTGGTTAAATTGCCCTGATGCCGCTATAAGGCCCTCAAAGGAAGGATTTTATGAGGCTGATCTTAATTACTGTAAGGGGTGTGGGATCTGCGCTAACATATGCCCTGTACAAGCTATAACTATGATAGAGGAGGCAGAAAAATGAGTAAAAGAGTGGGGCTGGAAGCCTCTCATGCTGCTGCCGAGGCAGCTAGGATGGCTGACGTTGATGTCATTGCCGCATACCCTATAACACCTCAGACGCATATCCCTGAGAGGCTAGCCGAGATGGTTGCTAATGGTGAATTGGAGGCAGCTTACATACCTGTGGAGTCGGAACACTCGGCCATGAGCGCTTGTCTTGGCTCCGCTGCGGTAGGAGCGAGAACCTTCACTGCTACCGCAGGTCAAGGCCTGGAGCTTATGCACGAGGTTGTTTACGTTGCTTCGTCTATGAGGTATCCCATAGTTATGACAGTCTGCAACAGAGCTCTTTCTGCACCACTAAGCGTTTGGGGAGACCACTCCGATGCTATGGCTGTCAGGGATACCGGCTGGATCCAGGTATTTTGCCAGAGCAACCAGGAGGCATTTGATATGACCCTTTGGGCTTTTCGTGTTGGTGAAGATTCCAGAGTACTTTTCCCTGTAATGGTTCATTTCGACGGATTTAGCCTGTCTCATGTAACAGAGCCGGTTATCTTGCCAGAACAAGAAGAAGTGGATAGATTTCTCCCGAGATTCCACTATCCCTTTGCTTTGAACCCTGATGAACCCATGACCCATGGAGCTTTCGGCCCTCCCGACATATATTCAGAAGCGAAGATAGCTCAAGAAGTTGCGTTGAGAAAATCCAAGGATGTGATACTTCAAGGTTGGCAAGAATTTGGAGACATTTTTGGCCGTTATTATGGTCCTGTCGAGTTATATAGAACGCAAGGAGCAAAGCTGTTGCTTTTAACTATGGGAAGTTTTAGTGAAACAGCAAAGATTGCCGTAGATACAAAGAAAGACAAAGGAAAATCTGTAGGGCTTATCAACTTGCGTCTTTGGAGGCCTTTTCCATTTGAGGAACTTCGCCAGGCGGTAAAGGGGGCTGAAACACTTATCGTTTTTGACCGATGTATCTCTTTCGGAGGTCCCGGTGGTCCTGTTTCCTCCGAAATCAGGTCAGCCTTATATAATGAGAAAAGGAGGCCGGGTATTGTAAGTTTTGTAGGTGGTTTAGGCGGAAGAGACATGTCGGTAAAAGATTTTGAGTATGTTATTGACCGCGGCCAGGAGATCATGGAAAAAGGGTCGAAGGAATTGTATGAGACGGTGGGCATAAGAGGCAAGGTGTCAGGTATAAGGGGGTAAAAATGGAGGAGAAACTCATCAAAATTGGTAAAAATCATGTGCCGGAAGAGGAGTTTGTGGCTGAGGGACACAGCTTTTGTACTGGGTGTGGCGAAGCTTTAGCGTTAAGGCTCGCCTGCAAAGCTTTGGGAAGGAATGTCATAATTGCCAATGCTACCGGGTGCATAGAAATCTGCACTTCGCCACTTCCTGTCACATCATGGCAAATTCCTTGGATACATACGCTGTTTGAAAATACTGCTGCTGAGATTTCGGGAGTGGAGGCAGGGTTGAAGATTTTGATGAAGAAAGGTAAGATGCCCGAGAAAGATATTAAGTGTGTGGCTGTGGCTGGAGATGGAGGGACAAGCGATATAGGTATGCAGGCTTTATCTGGAGCATTTGAACGAGGACACAACTTTTTATATCTCTGTTTTGATAACGAAGCGTATATGAATACCGGTATCCAGAGGTCAAGTGCTACTCCGTATGGAGCTTCTACTACCACGGCACCTGCGGGCAAGTTTAGCATCGGCCAAATTACCTGGAAAAAAAACCTGCCTGAAATTGCCGTCTCCCATAACATACCTTACGTAGCCACAGCCTGCCCCGGCTATCCTTTTGATTTAATGAATAAGGTTAAAAAAGGTGGAGAAGTCAAAGGACCGGCTTATATACATATATTATCCCCTTGCCCGACAGGCTGGAGATCGCCCACCGATTTGAGTGTTGAAATAAGTAAGCTTGCCGTGGAGACCGCCTTTTTCCCTCTCTATGAAGTAGAAAATGGCCGGTATAAATTAAATGTCGACCGAACAAATCTTAAACCAGTTGAAGAATACTTGAAGCCGCAAGGCCGGTTCCGCCATTTACTGGACGGAGAAATTGAAAGGATTCAAGAACACGTAAATGAAGAATATGCCAAACTCAAGGCAAAGGTAGCCTGTTTTGCGTCTTGATTTCTGCTAATAAACAAGTTTGATTGCTTCAATTTTCCTTACCTAATATAATATTAGTTAGCTATACGGGGTGTGGCGCAGCGGCTAGCGCGCATGGTTTGGGACCATGAGGTCGGAGGTTCAAATCCTCTCACCCCGACCATAAATAGGAGATCAGAGGGTTAGACCTCATGGTTCATAAAATGAGCTGAATATAGAGTAAACATCGATTAGACCTCATGGTCTTTCCGAGGCGGGTCCGCAAAATGAACGATGTTCGAATCAATAATGCTAGAGGCACCGCCAGGGACATCCCTCAAATCCCTGATCAGAGGCTACCTGCTCACTCACCAAACCGAGGGATCAAGCCCCCATACCGTTAATACTACCGAGGTATTCTGGATCGTTTCCTATGGTACGCTACCAAGGCAGACTGGGTGGATGATGCTAGGCTTCTTAATGAGCGGCATATCAGAGAATTCCTTGGCTACGTTGGCACAGAACTGAATCGTTGGGCCAAAGAAGGTAATGGCTTCGAGTCGTCCGCCCGAAAGGCTTCAGCAGCGACGGTTCATCACTACTGCAGTGCGCTCCGAGCCTTCTACAATTGGGCAGTGAGAGAAGGCTTCATACCTCAGAGTCCAGTTGCCAAGGTCAAAGTGGCCAAAGTGAAGCCAAGAGTTGTGCAACCCTATTCTGCAGAGCAAATTAAGAAGATGCTTCGGGTTTGTGATTATGATTATCAGCATGGTGCTAGGTTTCTTGGCAGTCGAAATCGGGCGCTCATACTGATGCTTCTGGATAGTGGACTCCGGTTATCGGAGTTAGCTAACATCAAGCTGCAGAATATAGATGTCGAAAACGGCTGGGGCAAGGTCATAGGGAAGGGAAATAAAGAGCGGGTATTGCGAATAGGTAAGACCGCACAAAAAGCCCTATTATGTCTTTGAAGCCTTCTCCGCTATCTCCGCTGAGTTTCAACCCGGCTCCGCTTGTACTTAATTAACAATTCAGACGCTTGTGTAATTTTATAGTCAGCCACACTAGGGCTCTGACACGTCCACTTCACCACCCATAATAGATAGAGACAGCTTTAATTTAGCACAGTAATCGCCCACAAATCACTTCACCACTATCTTGCTAAGCTTTATACATTCAAGATAGTATTCCGCCTTCAACAATCAAATCTACTCCTTTCTTGTAAACCTTGACTGGGGAGAGCTTCACGGAATAGGCAATATCCGAAATTCCCAAATCACCTACTGCTTCAATTCCTTTCCCCAAAATCTTCGGAGCTACGGCCACCACGATCTTATCTGCTAGACTTTTCGAAAGCATAGATGTAATAATTCCTGAGCCTCCCTCTACCAAAACGGAGCATATTTCTCGTTTTCCCATCTTGAAAAGCAAGTCCTCCAAGTCGATCCGTCCCTCGTCATCCGCTGCAACTTCCATTACCTCAATTCCCATATCTTTTAGCAAGACCTTCTTTTCTTCATTGGCTCTAAACGTGGTGGCAATAATAGTAGGAGCAACATGCTGTTCCTGAAGCACCTTATAGTTTAAGGGAATTCTGAGCTTGCTATCAGCTATTATGCGAGCAGGGCTTTTCCCATTGGCAAGGCGTACAGTCAATTTCGGATTGTCTTTTAGTAAAGTCCCTATTCCCACCAAGATAGCATCGTGAATGCTCCGGAGCCTGTGCGCTAGCTTTAGTGAAGCATTAGAACTTATCCACTGTGAGCTTCCGGTTGCAGTGGCTATCCTGCCATCTAGGGTTTGGGCAAACTTTAATGTGACAAATGGAACACCTCTTCGGATGTACTTAAAGTACGCCTCATTCAGCCTGCGACAATCCTCTTCGAGAACTCCCACGCTGGTCTTTATTCCTGAACGATCTAAAATTTGGACTCCTTTACCGTTCACGGCAGGGTGGGGATCAAGGGTACCCAAAACAACTCTCTTAACCCCGCTTTCTATGAGCATCCTAATACAAGAGGGGACGTTTCTTTCATAGCGGCAACAGGGTTCTATGGTGATATAGACAGTTGTGTTTTTTACCTCCTCTTGAGCGTTTCGAAGTGCATTGATTTCGGCATGATCTTCGCCATAGCAATGGTAGTAACCCTCTCCAATTATCCTCTCCTCCTTCACGATCACAGCTCCCACCAAAGGATTGGGGCTCGTCTTTCCTAGCCCGCGACGAGCAAGTCCTAAGGCCCTCTTCATATACTGCTCTTCCACTAAACCCCCTTTATTTTGTCCCCAGGAAATCGAGATTGTGGGCGACGAAAATTAGTTCCCTGTTTTCCAATGGCCGCTTCCTTTCCCGAATCCAGAAATCGATTTTATCAGGAGCAATTTCCGAATACCCTCTCAGGGATTGCGCCACAAAATTGAGGATAGATTGGAGCAAATGGCGCTCTTCCTTGTGATATCTACCATGCCCTGGGTAGATCACCCAATTGGATGAACCAAGAGAAAGAATCTTACCTCCACATCTTCGCCATATAGGAGCAAGCTTCCTTCCCAAACGATATTCCCCGTCAGGAATCCCAAGCTCCAGATTTCTTCTCCTCATAGACACATGATACCGCCTCACAACCATTTCGTCCAGTTCAGACGAAATTATGGACTCAAAGCAGGTTTCACCGTCGAAGTTACAAATGAAGTAGACTAAACCACCTATTCTCAACTTTTCATAGATAAGCAGAAGAAGAGAATAAACATTGACCAGATCGAAGAAGGAACAAGAGGTAATAACTTCTAATTGGCTTTCCCCTTAATAAAACTTTCGCCCCCTGAGTCTGAAGAAGGATTCGAATCCCTCCGGGCGCGGTAATTTCAACCCCGTTTTCTTTCACATTCGTGTGAACTTGCTCAAGGAAGATGTTGAAGGTACTCTCGAAGAGTTTTATTACTCTAGAATCGGAATCTACTCCAATATAAATTGTAGATTTCGGCCCCCCATTTTAGAAGTATTTGAAGCATCTTTCCCGAACCACAGCCGAGATCCAGAACCCTCCCCTCCAATTCCCCAGCCAAGGCAAGAAAGAGGGACTTTGTTGGCTAATGGGAGCTTCTCTCATCCACGCAAGCCTTAGCCTCAAAATATTCTTCAAGCTCTGAAGCGTCCATGACGGAATCTTGATAAGAAATTTTCTATGAGTTTTCCCGTCTCCTCCCAGGTAGGCAGAGAAGGGCGGCGCAGAGCACAGGCCTCTATGAAAGGCTCGAGGCGTTTGGGATGTTCCAGGAAATCTTGCAGAGCCTGTTTCAGGGCAGATTTGTCTCCCGGGGGAACCAAAATTCCTTCCCTTCCACTTTGGATTATCTCAGGTATTCCTCCGATCCTTGAAGCTATAGTCGGCAAGAGATGAAGAACTGCTTCGGCAACGACCATCCCATAACCTTCAAAGTAGGAGGGGAGGATGAAAAGGTCGGAATTAAGGTAAATTTGGGAAAGTTCCTTAGGCGATGCCTGGCCAGGAAACTGCACCCTATTTCCGAATTCCTGAGCTTGCCTCCTCAACGATTCAACGTAATGAACATCCACTGTTTCATCCCCAACAATGCGAAGTTCCCAGGGATAATCGGAAAGTTCTACTAGAGCATCTAAGAATAAGTGAAATCCCTTGCCAGGAATAAGATTGCCAACGGAAAGCAATTTAAGGAACCTTTTGGGGGGTCTTCTCTTGAATTCCGAGGGTGGGGCAAAGTGATCACAGCCAGGGTAGGCGATTAGCGTGGGAAGTTCTATCCCTAACTTTTCTACTTCCTTGGAGGTACCAGCGCTATTTACTATTACAGCGTCGCAAGTTCTTAAGAATTCCTTCTCCTTTTCTTTTGTTTTTTCCTTTTGGGGCCCAGGTTCAAGATACTTAAGATAATGAACAAGGGCGATTACTGGAATGTGAAATACCTTCCTAAGATACAGGTTGAATATAAGAAGGTCTTCATGGCACAGCTTATCTTCGATTAACAACTCAACATCGTCTTTAATTATCCTTGCTATCTCAAAGGGAAAGGTGTAAACCAACATCTCATATCTACGGTCTTTCAAGTATTCCACTATTTTGCGATCATATAAGTATCCGCCCGATTGATCTTTCAAGACTTCATATACCATGAGCCCGATTTTCATTCCCTCACTTCCTTCTATGCTCTTCGGCAGAGGAAATATAGGATGCCCAGGCAGAATCACTTTCCCAGACGGTTACGGCGAGGCTCTCAAGACGACTCAGGTCGAGTTTTCTCGCTATGCTCTCCAGGAAATAGGTAGCTAGGTTCTCGGCACTGGGATTTTTTCCCTTAATTCCAGGTACTTGGTTAAGGGAGGCATAGGAAAGCAGAAACCTGATGATATCGTCAGACTTTTTTTCCAACTTTGCCAGGTTGAAGAGAAAACCGTCTTCATCTAGGGAGAAACCTTTAACAGAGATTTCCACCCGGTAGTCGTGGGAATGAAGCCTTGATTCACTCCCAAAGTCACCTATCAGGGTGTGCTTTGCCTTAAACCGACGCAGCACTCCACATTGATACATGAAAGCCCCCTCCACCTCACAAGGTAAAGATGATTTGGACTAGTTCTGGTGGTGGATTTTCCAGTAGTTTGTAAGCTTCGGCTCCCTTTTCCAACGGCAGGAGATGCGAAATCAGGCTTTTTACATTCAGTTCTTCTAAGAGATTCCACACCATTTTGCTTCTTCTTTCTTTGCTCCAGCGGCCCAAGAGTTCGGAGGGAAGCGTAGAGACCTGACTGCTTCTCAGGTGAAAACGGCCTCGATGGAAGCTAGTTCCCAAATTCACCGACCTTTTCCCATACCACGAACCCAAGATGATGTCAGCTTCAAAGGCGGCAACGGAGAACGCCAAATTCAGAGCCTCAGGATTTCCCGAAACTTCGAAGATAAGGTCAAATCCCCTTCCCTCGGTAAGCTCAAGACATTCTCCTTGGAAATTCTCAGAATAAGAGTCTAAGGAAAGAAAAGCGCCGAAGCTTCTAGACAGCTCTTGCCTCTTGGAATAGGGGTCCGCAGAGACAATACAGGCTCCAGTGCGGGAAAGAAGTGCGGTAAGTAGCAAGCCTACGCTTCCCTGTCCCAAAATCAAAACAAATTCACCAATGCGGGGAGTACCATCAAGAAGAAGGGCAAATGCCGTCTCCACAAAAGGGAAAAGGGAAGCATCTTCAAGAGCAACCTGGGCATTGAGAAGGAAAACTTCTTCTAATCGTGCTAGAAAATAGCTTTGATGAGGTTGAAAAGAAAAAACCTTCTTGCCAACCAGGTTCTTATCTACTCCCTTTCCAAGCTCTTCAATCACTCCAACATTTGAATATCCATATTTGAGCGGGTAACTAAGTTGCCCGCCTAAAGAGGGAATTGAAAGGTCAAGCGGAAGGTTCTCTTCGAGCTGGCCGAGATAGATAAGTTTTTCCGTACCATGGCTTAGAGCAGAAAAAAACCCTCTGACTAGGACTTCACCTTCCGAAGGATTCCCTATGTTTTCTTCTCGCAAGGAGATTTTTCTAGGCTTTTGGATCCACAGGCTAAGGGATTTTTTCATCTTCAACTTCCAGATGGTCTTCGTTTGGATCGCTGATTTTCTCTCAATCACACGCAGAGTGTTTCGCACGGAAACTCATCCATCAAACATTATCTGTCTCCGATTTAGGATGTTTCTCAGCTAGAAACACTTGGCCTTTAGAACATCGTCCTCTATTTTCGCGTGGTAGTTGCCCTTGAATTGCTTTAGCTGCCCAATATGAATTAGCCAAGCCTTGTTAACCTTCTCTGCAGGAAGACGCTCGGATCTACAAAGACATTTAATCATCTCGGGATGGAGACCAAGAAACGCGGCAGCTTCTCTAATCTTGAAATAGCCGTTGAGCACAGTCATACTTTAGGCACCTTTGAGTTTTGTTTCGCTGTCGTAATAATAACAGTAATAAGCTTACGATAACAATCGGAAGGTCAATTTCTTCAAGGCAAAATGGAAAGTAACTGGCTCTTAGGCCCTTAATGTAATAAAACTGACGAATTGTGTAACAACCAGCATTATGGTTTGTATTCTGTTTCCTTTGCCTCTTATAATTTATCTAAGGCTTGAAAATCGGCGAAAAAACGTAGTTGCCATCGACATTATATGATGCTCCGTATATTCATTAAAGCAAGTAGACAATTTAAATGAAATGCCCTTCCTTCAGCTTTTTCTGTAGATAACCCATAAACTCTTCTGCCTTCTTTCTCGGCGGTTTAGTGAGCAGGCTGACCATGATAAACAAGGGAAGGCAGATGATAATACCCCAGGTACCTGGCCACCACCCCAGAGGCTTCCAGCCGGTCACCTGAAGCAGTAGGACAACGGCGGCGCCTGTGATGCAGCTAACTATGGCGCCCGCTGCCGTCGCTCTCTTCCAAAAGAAAGCGCCGAAAATAGTCGGAACGACCATTAAAAGGCCAGCGGAAGCAGCAGAGGAGAGAGGAGCTATCATAAATGCTAATCCTGATTTTCCTGCAGCCCACCAAGCAAAAATAAAAGCCAAGATAGCCATAATTGGAATAACCCATTGACCTACCTTTAGTTCACCCATCTCGGACAGTCGGGGATTGATCAGGCCTTTGTGGATGTCGCGAGCCCACATTGAAGATAGAGTAAGTAGGATGGAATCAATGGTGGCGATGGCTGCTGCAGTAATGCCAATCATAACGACTATGGCTAATGCCATAGGTATTATGGGCAAGGCCAGCAGGCTGGGCGTCGCTAGGTCGGGGTTTTCCAATTCCGGTACCAACAGACGGGCACTAAATCCCCACAGCACTGAAATCAAGGTATATGCGAAGCCAAAGATGAAGAAGCCACCCACCATCCGTTTCATAGCAGGCACCGATTTGGGGATGAACAGCCTCTGGCTTACCTGCGGGTTGGATATCAGGAAGAAAAACCAGGGCAGGGAAAGCCCGATGAACATATTGATGTTCCAATCTCCGGTAGCGGTGGGCACCCTGAGTAGCTCAGGCACCTCCGACTCGAGTCTGCCAAAGAAGGACGCAAATCCACCTAATGCGCTGACCACAACTCCGAGCACAGCAGCGGAAACCAGAATCATAATTAGTGCCTGGAAGGCATCGGTCCAGGCCACGGAGCGCAATCCAGCGATGCTGGACCAGGCAACGGCGCACAAAGTAGCGATGATAATGCCGGCAAGTACGGGAATGGCTCCCTGGCTGATGCCATTCATCAGGAAGCCAATGCCCATCAACTGGACTGCTGCATAAGGCACAAGAAAGATAAGCGCCAGTATGGTAGCCGTAGCACCTACCGCTTTGCTCTGGTAGCGGTCGCTTAGCAGTTCCGTTGGTGAGATATAACCGTATTTTTTCCCTACCAGCCAGAAGCGAGGCAGGAAAAATACCATCATGAACATGCCGCAGAGGTAGGTCAGCTCAAAACCGAGAGCACCGACGCCGCTGTAATAGGTCAAGCCAGCCAGGCCGATCATCATAAAGGCACTATAGGTGGTCGCGCTGTAGGTAAGTGCTGATACGAAGCCGCCAACTTGTCGATTGGCGAGGAAGAATTCACTCAGTCCCATGCCCAGTTGGCGTCGCGCCATCATGGCGATAGCCAGTCCCAGAATTATGTAGGCACCAATGCCAGCCCATACCCATAAGGTGGCACTCATTGGTTAACCTCTTTCCATCTCAGAAAGATGACGAAAGCACTAACGATTGCCACTGCTGCCCATATCGTCCAAAATAAAAAGGCACCGCTTATCCGTTCCACACGGGCGAGGACAAACCATGGGATTATTATATCCAGGATTACCAAAAACACGAGCCAGGCCCACGCCCACTTCAATTTATTTATTCTATTCATCGGCAGCTTATCTCCTAACCCTGAAATAATGCTGAAATTTCATCATCCGATCTTCCTGTCGTGTTGGGTACCATCATACACCTTACTGCTTAAATTGACAAAGGGGAAATGCCAAATAGTGTGAAAGAGATAGATATAGACAAGATCGATGATAAAGCTATTTATCAAGTGGATTCAGATGACAGGTCCAATTAATTCACCGTCTGGGACATTAAAAATCTAAGTACGGATAGCTGCCTTGTGGCCTACAAATTTAGGTTGCTAGTCCCCGGATGCCTCGCAGAATTCTAAAAGTGTGTGTTACAAATGTTGCATATTGAAATCAACAAGTCCCACACTTTAGATGATTTACACCTGATCGAAGGCTGTGAATGAGTATCTAATTATTAAAATTATATTAAAATTCTTGCTTGGAGATGAAGATTACATTCTCCACTTTGCTTTCTCAGGTTTTCTTCCAAAAACCGTGCCGGAGCACCCCTGTTGCCGTAGTTATTATAATAATAGACTCAAAGCTTGTACCAATACACAAAGAGATTTCCTAATAACTGTCAATAGTCATTATTTGACCTCCTTATTCTTCTCAGTTAGAGTTATTGGTGGGAGACGGCTTTGATTTGTACAGGTTGAGGAGCTTTGGCTGCCTCGTTTGTCCTGTAAATCGCCATCTCCCTTTCTTTTCTGGGTACTGCAGCCATATTTCTGGTTTTAGGGTTGCGTCGGCGTCTCTCACGCCGTATATCCTCCGGGACCCGATATTTGTCCAGGATGAGTCTTCTGGCATCGTCTTTACTGATAGGATTTCCATCAGTATCTCTGAGTTCGTATGGTTTGTTCTGTTTGAGCACTGCAAAGACCCTGGCTCCAAGGTGGCTCATCACTGCTCCCATCGCCTGTCTATGATTTTTACCGTGATAGACCATCCCACGATAGTAGACGGCAGCAAGCTGAGGATCTGTGCGGCGGCCCACATCTCCTGCCTGATATAGGCCCATTCTCACAATGGATGGCCCGGCCTTGGTCATTCTCAGTCCCTTGGC
>Ga0180433_10004114_pt1 | contig 20651 bp, 16 predicted proteins | sample SS_ome_8_FD_132980 | JGI IMG/M metagenome (GOLD analysis project Ga0180433, IMG submission 132980) | Hypersaline lake sediment archaeal communities from the Salton Sea, California, USA - SS_1_D_1 metaG | ecosystem: Environmental > Aquatic > Non-marine Saline and Alkaline > Hypersaline >... | reverse complement strand
CTTCCTCGCAGGTCATTTTTTTCTCCTTGTTTATTTCTTGCTACGGAAACAAACTTGAGAGTAAGCTTTGACCTGCCTCAATTCAACATCGATGGCTTTTTACAGAAAGAATGATGCACTAACTTGCGAGAATGGAAGGATTTTTTTTGAGGACACGGATTATGGGCTCAGGCCCCGGCTGGACTTGCCATAACGTAAATGGCGAATGCACTGAAGCAACAACCAAGATAGGTGTAAGTTGTGATCTATTCGATCGTCAAGACGACCCAGCCTTGAACGAAACCCGTGATAAGTTAGTGGTTCCCATCATTCAAAAAGAGCTCGATTATCTCGACCGTAGTGAGTTTAATCCTGAATTGACGTGGCAAAACATTTCCTTTTCATTAGTTTGCCAAGGTATTGTTAGCTACCCAAATGGGACGGCATTCGTAGTACCAGATTGGAAGAAATGCTCGATCTCCCCGGCCCACAATTAGATAAACAAGGGGTCGAGATGAACCTACCCCAATTTGACACACACTCTCAAAAGGGGCCAAAGCAAATCGTAGGCTAACCCTGAAGATTCGTCAAATATTTGATGATCATCGCTAAGTCTAAAGTGAGAGCATTCTTATTTGGAATATCTTTCCCCTTGTGAGTTTGAAAATCGTATGTGTGCTTAACTGAGTGTGTGTATTTTGGGGGGAAGATCAACTTGATCCCACGTAACTTACTAGAGAATAGGCTAGTTCCTAAATGCCGAGGGTGTCAACCCAAACCAACGCTTAAATGCGTTGATGAAGTTTGCTGGGTTCTCATAACCGAGAAGAAAGGCTATCTCATTGATAGAGAGTTCTGAGTTTTTCAAATAATCTTTAGCCGCATCTTGATAGACTTTCTCTTTAATTTCACGAAAGCTCGTGTCCTTTTCTTTGAGCTTACGCCGCAGCGTCCTTGACGACATATGCAATCGTTTGGCAGTGTCTTCGAGTGAGAGATGATATCCTTCACCGGTTCTTATTAGCTTGGCAATTGTTCGCTCTAACGCATGGTCTTCTTCAAAATTATCAAGCAAGCTCGTAAGCTGACTTTCGACGAGGGATAGTGCATACTTATCGGCTGAAGGAATCGGCTCCTTCAAATTACGCGCATTAAAGGTCACGCTATTTTCTTGTGCAGAGAAACGAATGGGTATCTTCAACATGTCCGTATACATCTCGGCATGTACGGGCGCATCATACTTTAGGTTACATTCAGGCTTGATATCTGTATTCGGCAACAGGCTCCTCATCATGGCAATGAGGTTAGACGCTAATATCTCTAATAGAAATTGTCGCATACGATCATCACCCAATAAGACATCCACAACAATGGAGGCGTTATCGTTGCTCTCCCTGAGTGTAAGCTTAACCAGTTGTGTTCGTATCTTAAGAAATCTCAACACTAGGTTGATAGCGTGGCGCAGGTCTTCGCTGCACATGATCGCGTAGCCTAGAAAACCATGATTAGTGATGTTGAGATAAGCCCCGAAGGCTAAGCCTATTCCCGGCTCATCCACATGTTTTAATACCTGGTCGAGAAAATGTAAACATTCGGTGCGTGTCAGGAATGTGTGGGGCGTAGCAAACTTCTCCTCCGAGAATTGGCAGGCTGTCATGATAGGCGCGGGATCTATGCCTCGCAATTTGAGAAAGTCTAAGAAGATCACAATATAGTGTGCGTCAATGACCCTATCGTGGTGCAGATCTACCATAAAAATGTCCCTCATGGCCTTATTTAACAACAAGTTGTCCTAATATAACAATCATAAACAGAGGAGTAAAGATTATACTTTTCCAATATTCTGACATCTTGAGGATAAAACAATGGCTTCGACAAACAGAAAACCTAGACTAACAATTCAGCAGCAGCGGATTCTATACCAGGGCATTGCCATAACAATTATGGCCGCCCTAATAGCCCTCTTCGTGGTGGGTTTACCTGTAGCCGCTGGGACTTTGATAATGACACTGGGTGGCTCGCCTATAGTCGTCGGGATAGCAGCGATGGTATTAGGTTTTGCTTTCAATGGCACTGCAGCTTATTTTGGGAGTGTCCATTTTCCTGTAATACCCTTCTCGGCATGGATAGCGACTGCGCTCTTTGTACCAGGCGCTTGGCATTACTTCATGCGCGAAAATGATTCGGAATTTGAGAAAAAACCATCTATTGAAGTGACATATGATTTTAGTGAAGCAGACACGCCGTTAGCAGATCCAAAAAGCCATTATGCTTGTGTTAAGCCAGAGCATCCGTCTAATGATACGATGCCTAAAAAAACTGGCGCTCATGACAGCCCAAACGAAGAATCACTAGGTGAGGAAGTAGCTGCTACTCTTGCTTTTAGTTAACACATTCGAGCACTCTCTCCAGGCAGGAAAATCAGAGGTCAAGTCTTGACTTAACTAAATTATTTTTGCACTGTGGGTATGCGGTTAAGTCTTGACTTCAGTGGTTTTTTTTTGAACTGCCCATTAAAGATCAGTTAAGTCAAGACTTAATCCCATAGCTTTTAATATCAGGCGTTAAAATGACGGAAATCCCCTATCACTCTAAACAAAAACCATTTGCTTGTGGTCCTGCTGCATTAAGAATGGCTATTCAAGCCCTAATTGCTGAAGACGTTGGCGAGGATTTGCTAATTAAATTAATTGGCACTAGTGAAAAATGGGGAACGCCACTATCGGCATTTGAAATAAACTTATCAAATTTGTTAACTACAATTTGCAAGGAACTCAATATTGATAACCGTTTTGAATTCATCATTGAACAAAATGGCTGCGCCAGCGGTCTACAAAAATTCCAAGATACAGGCTATGTTGTATTATTAAATTATACAAAACCTGACGGACAAGCACATTGGGCGGTACTTGAGTCATTATCTGATCAATATATATCACTCATGGATCCAGATTTTGGTCCTTGTTATAAATACGAATGGCATCAATTTAATTGGCAAGGTGGGAGTAATTTAAATCGAACAGATAGTGCATTTGTAGCAATAAAATATGAAGATCTAAGCAAATAAAAAAGAAAGCAAGGACAAGGGGTCAAATTTCCTTGACCCCTTGTCTATTAAAGGCTGACTTGAACTCTACAACCGAAAATATTAACTTCCTGGTCTAGGCATCTCGTTACCGATAGGTCCACTTTTTTCACTATATTCGCTTGATTTGCTGTAGTGATCTCACTTGACTTTAAAATCTGCTATAGTTTCGCGCATAACGCTCACACCTTCACTCGTTTTACTTATATTTGTTAAGCCACTAGTAATTTCTCAAAACACCAACAAACAGGCAAGAGCTACAAGCCTATTCCATAAAAGCTCAGACAATATAGCTAGGCACTTCTTGCTGAGACTTATTATTTCTTTGGTGACATCTCTTCTTTACCGCCAACCTTGGAAGTCTCCTGCATCGCTTTCATAAGTATCTGCTTAGCTTTATTTTGTTCTTTTGATACATGCGATGGTGCTTTAACGAACGAACTAAGCTTAAGCAGCGATTTCAATGGAGTCTGGCTATAGGTGTTCTTTGCATGTGGATTGGCTCCATGTTTGAGCAAGATCTCAAGCATTTCACACACTAAGTGATAGTTTACTTGTTCCGATAGCGCAACAAGGTGTAGCACGGTATCTTTATGGTGACGTGAATGTTCATTAATATTTTTTACACGTGGTGCGATCTGTCTTAATAGCCCAAGTCGTGTTTCTTCCCCCGATACTGGAGATAGTCCCTCAAACATTCTTACTCGTACACTTGAATTAACCTTATTCCACCGTGTATGCATTGCAAACCTAATGCATTTGAGAAATGCCGTCTCTCCGTCTTTACTTACTTGGTTGACATCTACACGGGCTCTCAAGAGCGAACGCAAAATAAATGCATTAACTATATAAGACTCGCGAGGATTTGCATACGACCATGGTTGATCTAAGCATTCTTCGAGAACAGTCTTATTTGTCTCATAGTGTTTAGCATCAACTAAACCTTCTGGCAGTCTATCGATATTATCAAAACATCGTTTACGTACAAGAACATAAGATTCACCAGTGCATGTTGAAAAATTATATTTACATGTCGCGTGCTCGTAGATATCCCAAATAAGCGAGGTGCTCTCTGGTTTCATACGCGCACCCTGGTCAAAAAGGTATTGCGCACTCTCAATCTGCCCACATTCTATAGCATATTGATATGGTGAAAGAAAGAATTTAGACGTATTAAAAAAAGAAAGAGATGGTGCTAAATAATCTAGATCTAGACATTTGGCAAAATGGACGTTGAAAGATGCTTCTTCGCTTATTCTTACGCCATGCTCATCCAACAAAGCTAGTGCATGGGTGTGATTAAGCTTAACGGCGAGAAAAGTAGGCTTTTCAATAAGAGAAGGCCAGATATCCTTGTCAAATGTTGGGTATGAGAGCTCCTCCTCCATAGTCACGCTAGCAATAGTATCGAATAATGAATTCTCCCACAGTTTTAATGTACTGCAGAATTCTAGGATTGCTCTCAGCGCATCTATAGCGTTAATGCGGACAGCAAGCGTAATAATATCTTGCGGCCATTTACGGACTTCTTCAATAACTTTGTACAATGGAAATCCTAGCCGTTCTTTAACCGTCGTAACAGCACAGTCCCTGCTAAAAAATATACCTTGCGGGCCTAGAAGCTCCTTCTTGCGGTCACGATAGACTATCGCTTCGCCATTATTATGTTTTTCTTGTCGAATACGCTCAATAACTTGCAATGTTTGCAAAGTTTGGGCGTATGAATCAAGTACAATAGCTCTGAGTAGTTTTTTATCTAAATGATGTGTTGTCTCTTCTCCTTTTGTAGTAAAGGTAGATTGTGATTTGATTACCTCACCATATGCACGTTTTGCGTCTTGTAGTTTTTGTTTTATCTGGTTTAAGCGCATCTCATCTTTGTCCACACCTGTCACTTCGAGATGCCATGAGTCAGGAAACAGCTCCGGACAGGTAAGAATAAATTGATTGATGCGACGATTGACCCGTAGGGCTCGCACTAACTCAGTCGGATTGAAATATTTGAAGACTGAAACTAACAGTTCGTCAGGCAGTGCTATAAAACCCCGTCCCATAAGTGGCGCTAGGTGGTTGTAAACACTGTTACTTAGGCTTCTAATTAATCGGGCTTTTTGTTCTTCAGATTCATCAGCATGTTTCTCGGTGATGATGGCATCAGCGATAACGTCATAGAGCTCAACGATGCTGCTAAGCTCTGCAACACTGCGATGATACTGTACTTCAATATCCGAGGCCTTATCGATGACAAGGTCATCGATAAACGATCGAATGATAGCGCTACCACCTATATGATGGTCAAGATTTTCTAAAGAATCTCGGTAAGCAGACAGCCAGACGAGCATATCTTTAGTGGTCTTTTTTAAATGAGGCATGTTCAATTACTTAGTCTGAGACAAACGCTGAGTATACAGGATTGTAGAAATATTATCCAGAGTGATATGTAGGTTTGGGATCAAGACTTGCCCCCTATGTCTTCATGTAACTAGACCAGCGGCACGGTCAGCATGATCTGAAACATAATCACAAAATCTTTCTTGATAAAACTCATCATAAACATCTACAGCTTCGTTATATGTCATCTGTTTTTCATGTAAAGTCTCAACCAAAAACCGAAGTTTACTACCCTCTCGTGTACATGCCTCAACTTCTTTGAGACTGCTAACAGTTCTTTGCGCTAAGTAGTCTTCAAACTTGCTTTTAAACGTCTCACCTACAGATGGGAGAGTCGCATGCATACTATCGCGGGCTATGCTGGGTGTATCGGCTGATTGGATATAATCAACAAGATCACAATATGTCTCGTAAACACTTACTTGTGCATTAAGCTTGTCTTTCAATGCCTCACCTATGAATGCCGCATTTACAGCATTTCGAGTGAAAGTACACATTTTTTTATTCGTATATCCTTTACTTGATTGCAGATGGTCATACTCTTCACCTACCGTTCTAAAACCATCAAAGGCTGGATCATCCGAGTTTAGCGTTACTAAGAGGCCTTTTTCATCAAATATAGTTACGGGATGCTCCTCGTCACGTGGCCAAAATTCTGTAGCATAATTACTACCAGGTGAACACTCTAAGGTAACGCCTCTATCGCGTAGCTCTTGTATGACTTCTTCACTTCTTGCTGCTTGTGTGCCGTGACCAATGCGTTTCAAGTCATACATGTCAACTGTGGCAATGATACTTTCAGGTGTTACTCTTGGGTCTTCACCGACATGTACAGTTACACTTAAACCACCTCTTTTAGCAAGCTGAAAAACTTTTTCGAATTTTTCAGGAGGATTATTATACTCATCACCTACCAAGTTAACACCTACAACGTACGGATTCTTTGCTTCTAGGACCATATTTACAGTCTTACAACAAGCCTCTACATCATTATGTCTTAGTAGAGCCTCTAAAATTCTTGCTTCAATGCCACTATCCTCTCTCGCTTGCTTTATCGCACTTACACAAGTTTGAATATATTCGGAGTATGAAAGTATTTTGTAGTGTAATTTAGGCTTAGCTTCTGATTTATCTTCCTCATCTATTGATGCTTCATCAATAGATGGTAATTCTACTGTACTGTAGTCCGTTCTTAGTTCTTTATAATGATCATACGATGTGATAATTTCTGCATATATAACACCTTCATCAGCGCAGCGCATGAGGTAGTCGTAAACCAGATTATAGACATCTTCTTCAGTCTTAATAAGCTTGCAGTACTTGTCATAGTATTCAAGAAATTTACCAAAGCTCTCAACCTTTACTTTTTTAGTTTCATCATTAATTAATTCTTCCATATCAGGGACTGAATGGCCATTTTCGAGATGTGTAGCGTACATTTTCATCGCATCATCATAATTTAATGTCCCTTCTATATGGACATGCAGTTCGGCTTTGGGGACATGTTTAAAATCAGGGAAGATACGGTCAGTACCAGGCATTATTTTTTCCTTCTAATAGCGTTACTTCAATGTAAGCATAAAAGTATACGAATTAATTTATATAGTTACAATGGGTTTGGAGGCTCATGACTTAATAGAATTACCGTGTACGTTATGGTTAAATTTTATTTAAGTCAGGGCTCCTACCCGCTTCTGTGTTATCATTGCATATGATATTGATGATGAATACCCAGGAAAAATACTGAGGCAGTTAAACCTGTCGCACTAAGCTAAACGTCAGTCTCAACGATTAACTTACATGATAGGTAAGGAGCATGAGATAGTTGGTAAGTAATAGTCGCTATCATCACTTGAGTGACATGATGAGTCAAGCTCCTCTATTTCTGATGTACCTTCACCTGAAGGTTTCAGTTTTAGGAAGCAAGCTTTTTCTTTTTTCTCCATCTGCTCTTCAAGCCAATTAATATTGCGCTCATCAGCAGGTGAATTATATATGTATATAAGATCCATCATGCGGTAAAACCTATATTGGCTATTGTCTGCATGTATAATTCTTGATAATGGACACTTTTCAGTGGCCTCATCAAAAAATATTTTAAATGCGTCTAAATGCAAGTACTTGTAAGCAGCCCCTAACAAATGAAACACATAAGTAGAAGAAGTATAAATTGTCTCGATTGTTTCATCAGTGCATTGGCTTAAAACAAAATCAAACATAGCACTACTATTACTCTCTCTTGCGGCAGATAACAGTGAAAGACCTTGATATGGGAAAACAACTTGATGCTTTCCCTCACTTAAGATAATAGATTGCTTAATATTATCTGGGACTAGTTTAATTAGCCTTTTTAAAAACCTAATATTTTGACTTCGAGCTATCGCAAGTAGCACATGGGTTTGACTGAAGAAGGTCAAAAGCTGAGATCTGGACAGAAGCTTGAAGAAAGCTAGAATGGCCTTGCTGTCTTTCTTTGATAGCTTTGAATCTGATAAATTTATCGCGCAATCTTGGTACTTATAACTTGTATTGATCATGACTGAGTTAAATAGAGTATCTTTGTCTGTATAGGCACCTTCGTAAGCAAAACGCAATCCATCAAACCAGTGTTCTTTTATCAACTGACGAAGCATTGCAGCTTCGAATCTCTCGCAAGTTGAAGCATCATCAAATCGATGCGAGACAAACGTTAAGGAAAGTAATAAATCTAGACGACGCTGTTTTACAATCGAGCTCCAAATTTCTCCTCTAAAAAAGAGCTCAGGTGCAAGCGAATAGTTATGCAGACAAATTCTTCTATCTATATCTTCACTAGAAAAATAATGCATCATAACTAAATCTTCGATCGATAGTTCTTGAAAGATTTGTCTTGCAATAACATCAAGACCTTGGGACAAAGCTTCAGTTAATACATCTTTAACGTAAATCGTTATATATTTATAGACAAGTATGTCATCAGGCGCATCAACGAGTAGTTGACGGCAGGCTTCATCATCCTCTTTTTTTAGAGCTTCATTAAACTTTCCTTCGAGGCTACCAAGCGGCTGGGGTACAATCGGCAATCCCTTAGTATGTTTTTTTCGACGCTTACGGACTCTATCTAACTTCTCACTCGTGTTTTTTCTCTTTTTATTGACAGGGCTTAACGAACTGACTGCAGCTCGCATTTCTTCAATATCAGCATCATGTAATGAACCACTCGGATCGAGTGAACACGCGAGTGGTTCAGCTACAAGAGCAAGTTTTTGTACTATTTGCTTAGCTTTTATAGTGAACTCACTATGTCTGACATAGAATGCAAAAAAATTTGTATGTTCAGGTAAGGTATTGATGTCACGGAGATTATTATGAACTTTGTCGCGCCACTCATTACTGAGATTATTAAAGAAGCTATTTGTGAGCCCTAAATGAACGATTGACTTTGCGTCAAGCTGGGACATACACATTGCTGTGATTTCATGAGGAATATGTTCAAAGAAACCAAGTCCTGGCATATCTATGTCGAATGTTATCTAGGGTATATAAGTAATAACATATCATAGTATATAGTCACGTGATAGTACGCTATCAGCTGGTTAAATCAGCTGGATATACATGCTCAGGATATTCATTCGTGTGGCTACCCGGCAACCCACTAAGATCGATCACCCTATCTGCCATATTTATAGTTTCTTGTCGATGAGCAATGACTATTTGAGTAACCTTGAGCTTTTTGAGTGCATTATTGATTGCTATCTCAGTCGCCTCATCTAGATGGCTAGTGGCTTCATCTAAAAACAACAGTTTAGGTTTTTTATATAAGGCGCGCGCTAAGAGAATTCGTTGTTTTTGACCACCTGAAAGTGAATTTTTCATATCGCCTATGAGCGTCTCATAACCCATGGGTAAAGCTTGAATATCAGTATCGATCTGTGCAGCCTTAGCTGACTCATATACTCTATCAATATCAATGATAGTATCAAAGAACGTGATGTTATCAATGATTGAACCGCTTATTAAGACGTCATCTTGCATCACACTAGCACACATATTTCTGTAGTGTTTACGACCTAAGGTATTGATCGGCATTCCATCTAGCATTACAACGCCCGTTAACGGCTTGATTAGGCCAAGTAGAATCTTCAATAACGTTGTTTTACCGATTCCAGATGGCCCTGTTATAACAACTTTTTCACGTGGCTTAATAGAAAAGGATAGGTTCTCAAATATGGGGTAATAACTACCGGGATACTGGTAGCTCAGTGACTCAACGGACAAATGTCCTTTAACTTTGGTTTTTTCAATACCATGTTCAGTATCGTTCTCAGGTGACTGGAGTAATATATCTGAGAGACGCTCAAGCTGCACTGTTATTAGGCGGTACTCAATCATCTTATGAATGAAAGATACGGATTTTGTAACTAAGATTTGACGGTAGGCAAGGTAGGCGACTAGCATTCCGACGCTAAATAAATTATCTGCAACAAGTGTCGCACCAAGATAAATGACTAAGATGTGTTCCAAGTTAAAAAGCAATATACTCGTCGTTGAGTAAATAGTATTTACTTTTGCTATTTTTATATCTGGATTCATCGCATCAACATATGAATTCTTCCACCCTCTATACATCGTTTGTTCTCTTGCAAATATTTTTATTGACACGATACCCTGTAATATTTCGAGAAATTTCGAATTCGTCTCAGCATGTGCATGCAGTGAATACGCGGTTTGCTGTTTAACATAATTGTAAGATAAGACTCTAAGACATATATATAACATTAAACTTAAAATGACTACTGAACTCAAGACAGCACTATACATGAGCATAACAAGCAATAAGAAAATGATGACAAGCCCATCGAGTAGTGTATTGATTGAATCAGTGGTAAATTTCTGTTGAATCTCATGTATCGAGTAAAAACGTGACAAAATATCGCCTCGATGTCGTCTTTCGAAGTACTCAAGTGGTAGATTAATCAAGTGTTTGAGTACACCCGATGAGAAATAATCCGACATTCTGTAGGTCAAATACATCACATAGTTCGTTCTGATATACTCGATTGCTGCGTGAAGCAGTGTAAGTAGAACAAAACCTGCCGCCACATAATAAAGGTTGTTAATCACACGTGAGTTGGCCACGTTATCCGTGGCATATTGCACAAAGATAGGGTTTATTAAAGTAAAGAGCTCTATGACGACGGATAATAATAACAGGTTACCAAAGCTCGCTTTAAAGCCTCTTATGTTTTCAAATAGCGAACAAATCTTCAACTTCTTTGTAGAAGTAATCGATTGAAAGTCAGCCTGCCTATCACACTCAAGAACTAAGCCAGTAAATGAGTTAGAGAACTCACTCAATGGTATACGCCTATGCCCTGACGCTGGATCGTGTATTTCAACCGTTTTTCTATTTACTTTTTTTAATACGACAAAATGATTCATGTTCCAGTGTAGGACCGCCGGGCATTTGATATCTCTGATGTGACTTAAGTCGACACGAATTGCGCGTGTGTTTAATTGTAAGGCGTCAGCAATATGTACTAGATCTAACATCGTTAGACCATTGTTGGTTATGGGGTGTATCTCTCGTAGCGATGGGAGATCAATGTCGTGACCATGGTAGCAAGCTATCATGACGAGACAGGCGTGACCGCATTCTGAAAATTGTTCTTGTCTTACTATGGGTAACTTTCGTCTGTTTGTGAATGGTAATAAATCTAATACACGATTCATAGCATATATTCTTTTATGCGGTCATAAGTAGGATCAAAAAGCCAGCGGGTGATTGATTTTTTTTGCCCTGGAATCAAAGCGCTTAGTGTCATGCCCGGTGTAAGTCGTATTTTACGCCTAGAGGCCTTAGAGTTACGCTTATCTAGTGTTGCTGTTACTTTATAATAGACTTTTCCAGACTTTAGGAAGTTTTTCTCTTGATTATCGCTTGCTGGCGACATATCAATATGATTAATGGTCGCCATAGAAATACCAAAGAGACTTACTGGGTAGGCATCATACTCTATACCAGCCTTTACATTTTTGTGTATAAACAGAATATCTTCGATAGGAACAAACAACTTGAGCACCAACTTAGAATGCATTGGTAGAATACGAAACAAAGGCTTATTAACATCCACATAGTGCCCTACAGTATATTGAATGCCTGTAATAGTCCCATCAACCGGTGATGTAACTGGATAATAAAGTTTTCTATTTAACGCGATGATGTCTATATCGATGGATTGAATCCTGTTTTTAAGCTCCAATATTTCCGTTCTTATCTCGTTGATTTTTTGTGTGGTAATGTATTTTTTATTATAAAGGTGTTCCAGTGACTTAAGGTACGACTGCTTTAAACTAAGCTCACGCGATAAATTTGTTTTTTGGTTGATTAAATCGTCTTTCGTGTGCTCAATTTCACTACCCATACTAAATAGAGGATCTTCAGTAATAATGATTAGTTTATCACCTTTATGTACAGATTGACCTTCTTTGACATGGATGCTTTTAATTATTCCACGCTTTGTGGAATATATAGCGCTTATGCCTTGTTCTATATCAACATAGCCGCGAACGGATATTTTCTCAGCAAACGGTACGATTGAGACAAAGGCTACTAACAACAGAATTAAAATCACCAGAACTACACTCAGTACTCGAAGACGTATAGGGACATTCAAGGAAAGCGTTCCTAAACTTCGATCAAGCCGATGTTGAATGGCCTGGTCCCTATATAATTTACTCTCCACAATCTAATACGATTAGCTATTGTTCTTCATCCACTTCTTCCAACTCTCCATATCAAGTTCTGAATAATCTTTATGGCTGATTTTTTTGAGTATAAGATACGCAAAATCATGGTTGTTTGGCTGTTTCAACGCCAATAATTTAATGAGCGTAGGACCTGCTTTAGTTAGAATTTCCTTATGATACATTTTGTCATTATTGACCAAGCCAAATAAAATGGATGCTGCCTTGTTTCTATCAGTGACGTACGGATAATCTAAAGCCTTAATAATTTTCGCTAGTGGTATATTTTTAACATTGTGCTTAAATACAATACCTCCTAGTACTCTCATCACATTGTTTCTAACAACTGAGTCATTATCATCAATAAAATGAGCAAGAAATGAAGCTGTCTTATTATAGTCATCGGCATGTGCTAACAAAAAAATTGCGTCAGCTCTCTGCTGTTGATTTGGACTAAATCTAATCTGCTCCATGAGCACACTCGCTTTGTGATTAGCAATTTCTCTAAACTTCTTAACGTATTTTTTCTCTTCTGATTTATCGAAGCCCCATATGCAGTGCACAAATGGACATGACTTCATTTTGTTAACATAACCCTCTTGATACATCAAGTTATTGTTATGTGTCACGTAGTCAGACCACAGCTTATATAAGAGTTTTAATTCGCTATCATTGTTCTTTAAATGTTTAATTAGTCTTTTCTTGGACTTTGGGATCCTATTTCGATCGTGTTTTGTGACGATATCAATTGTGAGGTATACTTTCCTAACGCCTGGGTAAAACACGGGTGAAAACTTAACAAAAGCAAAGTTACCGAATGAGTGTACTTTTTTTAGCAGTTGCTTTTTTTGCATTTTAAGTGTCTGTTTTTTTGATTGCGTTGGTTCAGCGTTACTCATATTTATTTTCTTCATTTCCTCCGCATATCTTCTGATTTCATCACCAAGAGTATGTAGGATTTTCGTTTTGGTTATACCGTCGACACCATAGACGTCTAGGGGCAGTTCTTCAGCATATGAAGACACTGACACTATCATCAATAGGAAAAGTATGATTTTTTTCATATTATGCTACCCGTTCCACTCCGTTTAAATACACATGTTTCTTCACGTTTGCATCTACAATCGCTTGTGCTTCATCAGTAAAATCAGCCGAATGTAATGTCTCAGCTGATTTTACCCAGTTGAAATCAAAGCTAGCCTGTATTAAGTAATCAGCAAACATATCCAAGTAACAACATTGTGGATTGATATCTTCCACCCACAAAAACTGTCCTTGTTCATTCACTTCTAAAAAGATATAATCATCATCTTTTGTCACGATAAAATCGAAGCAACCAAAAACAATACCCATATTATTCATGAAGAGAATAATTCTTTCTTTTATATCCTCAGGCAACTCAACTTTTGATATCGCATAGTCACCAGCAGGGGCTCTTCGCCAATCTGTTTTCCCTAATCGGTGACTTTGTGAATCAATTTTGACAGCACTGATCATTCTACCAAAACACGTAACCCTAAGCTCGTATTTTTTGTCAACATAGCGCTGATAAATGCCTGGCGTTATCTTAAGCATTTTATCTGAGGGTAAATCATTTAAACAAACTCTATTCGTATAGAGTATTTTTAATCCATCATTATCAATACCATAATATGGTGTAAATGGTTTATAAATAACACCCGAGTCCTCATTGTTTTTAATAAAATCTTTTATTCGATGAGGGCTATTTGAGATGAGTGTTAAGGGTAAAGCAAAACCGCACTGTCTTGCCACCTTCAATTGAACAATCTTTGACTGTGACTTTACTTGTGACGAATATGGGTTAACCCACCAAGCACTATCATTAAATAAAAATGGTATAGAGTGGTGATAAACCGAATTCTCTCTCACGATAAATGCCCTATCATTCTTATGGACATCATCGGAAATAAACGGCTTTCTTGGCCTCCGCCACCATACCGCTGTAACATCATTTGCAGACATCACTCGATCAGTTTCGCTCGCCCCTGTGATCCATGTAAAGTGGTCATAATCGCAATAAATCGAATTTTCGTGTTTACTAGGCATGTCCGCACTAAAAAACAAATCACAACGACAACCTTTTTTTTCGAGCGCCAACTTAACTAAGACGGCATGAATATCATCAGGCTCTGTAACAATCACAACGTTCATACGTTTACCCTTAGCTCCAAATTTGGTCTATTGTCACATCTGCCCGACCGAATTCGCCACCACTAAGGATTCGAGTTGTATTACTTACCTCTAGAGCAGCGCCACCACCGACTTCTTGCAATATCTCATCAGGTAGTTCCTCTGATTTATTGTACGCAAGTACTCTTTGTTCATTTTTCATCTTTAACTCCTTATTATTTACATATCAAAGCTGCGATCACCACCAACGTCCCACGTACCCATATTATCGACACTCTCTTTCGTCGAATAACCACCAGTACTCAAAAACGAGCCTCCGGATACTTTCTTCAGAACGTCTTTCGAAATTACTGTCGCTTTATTAAACGCAAGACTGCGCTCACTGCTAACAAGACTACTTTTATCCACGCTTATTTCTCCTCTGTTAATGTTTATTTAGGATCATCATGACGCGGTAAGGCTAGTTCATTCCGTTTGTTTATATGCCTTATTCAGAAATGCTAGCACAGACCGAACAATCACCAACAGGGGTAAAATTCCCCCTATTGGTGATTAAAATGTGAATAGATATAACGAATAGAGGGGTCAAGATGCCCTACCCCGATTTGACACCCACTCTCACGTAGCAGTAAAACCAACCCCTGCTAAGTGCCTACCAGCTTTGTTGTGTAAGCCTGGATTCTCAGCTGCAACATCATCTTTCATTTCTTGTACGCGGCGTCGCGCACCAAAGAAAAGTGGCCAGCTTTCATTTATCGCTTCAAAGTCAACACCATCGCGTCGAGTAAGCTCGCCGCTCTCACTCTCAACGTAGAGGTCATACATCATCGTATCGATTTCCATATCATGCACTTGTTCTACTGAAAGTCCTAAGTCTGTCGCTTTAAGTCTAATCATATCGGCCAATTGAACAAGGTATCTCTCATTGCCCGCACTATCGGTCACGGGTATTAAGCAATCCTTCGCTCCAGCGAAATAATCTACTGTGGGCATTTTTGTCTTAGTACCGCTAACTGTGGCTTCAGTACCGAACTCGTAGGATCGTTTACCAAGCCCAGGCCCAATAATGATATTCAATGCGTCTAATTCTGCACCCTGCACCAACATCTGTTCGACGACCTGCTCTATAACATGTGCATGAATCCCTGCGTGCGAGCCTGCCACGTAAGCACAGACTTTATTTTTATCATCGATAATGATGATGGGATGTGCATCACCAGACGCACCGCATAGAAAAACACGCCGATCAGGAATATTAGCTAAGACTAATGCATCAGCCTCTAGAACTGCGATATTGTGCTTTGCAAATGCTGCAGTAAATTCAGTCGTACTTGATAGTTTAGGTGGTAAGTCTGATGCAGCTAATTCATTAAGGTTATCACTGTTGATGACAACAATGTTTGCCTCACCTTCTGGCGCATAGCTTGTGGTCATGAAAAAGGTCTGCAGGTCAGCAGGGCTTGGACCATACATTTCTTCAATACATCGCGTGATGTTATTAGAAATAGACTGAGGATTGTCATCTTTTGCAAAAAGGTTCACATTACGGGTTGGCTTATCATTAATTAAGAATCCACCATCACTGGCACCCTCTTCTGTCGTGAAAAATCCGTATTGTAAATGTTTTAATGTATCATTCCGAACGGAGTCATGTTGTTGATATGGCATGATTCATTGCGCCTACTCATTTTAATTGGAATATCGATTATATATGAAAATAAATATGAGGTGTTATATATTGATTGTTTATGCTTGAAGCAAAAAATGATATATAAGACCAATTTTACTATAGACTAGGCCCTTCAACTTTATTAGCTGCAACCTTCCCCTTTTTGGCGGTTGGTTTTATTGGCTCCCTATCTGCTTCACGCTTAAAGCCTCGTTTTGAAATTATACCCTTGCTAGATTTAACTGGTCCATCATCTTGCTCTTTCTCATCAGGCTTTTTATCCTCAACTTTTACGGCTTCACTTGCCTTGTCTCCCGCCAGATACTTATTAGCTTGTTCTAACAGAATACTATACAGTGTCTGCGCATAGCTTGATGTATCTATAGGTGAGAGTGGCTTGTTTTTGGTATTTTCATTTGATGCTAACTCATTAATCGAGATGCTGTTCTGCTCGAAATCGTAACGATATAACTTTTTAATTCTATCATAAGGTATCACACGGACTTCGCAGTTTAATGTTTCTTTAAGCTTTGCCTTAAGCCATGTGGGGATTTCGTGACGAATATGTTGCGATTCATAAACCTTATTAATCACAAAATGAGGCACGTAGCCCCCCGCATCATCGTCAGGCTCAAGTCGTATCATATAGTTGTCAGAATAGCCAAATGAGGTAATAAGATTTGTCACTTCGTCTTTTTTGTCGATGATGTCGAATAAGGTTATCATTGGAAATTACCACCATTTATTAGATGCCTTACCAAGCATTATAATAAAGCTTGTCTATAGACACTATTGAATCGGATTAATTTACATCTATAACTCCGCATTTAGCTGATATATGCCTCTTTAAGGGCTGTTAAGAATGGGCGATACTTAAACACAGTGGTTAATTGGCTTAGAGGCCTTAGTACTTGCTTATAGTTTAATGGCGCATCTGAGAGTAGAGGCAGCTTTTGGTGTTACCTTTTTTAATGACTGATCAACTACTTATTATGACTCTAACAATCGCGCAGGAAAAGAGCGAACATGTACATCGCGTTGCGGGTAGGCAATTTCTATATCGTTCTCACGCAATGCCTTTTCAATCGCATAGTTCAAATCACTACCGACGTTATTTTTACAATTGACATCACTAATAATAACCCATAGCTCAAAAATCAGCGCACTCTCACCGATTTCTCTAAATAAGACCCGCGGTGCGTTTGGTGGCTCTTTTAATACGAGTGGATGACTATCTGCGACATGTGACAACACTTCGATAACTTGATCTGTATCGCTCTTGTAAGACACACCGACCCTACACTCAATACGCCAATACTGATCTCTAAACATGTAGTTCGTTATAGGTTTGAAGATAAGATCCGAGTTAGGAATAATGATATCGTCTTGTGCTTCTGTATGAACTTGCGTTGATAAGATACGCACCTTAGTAATAAAGCCTTCAGTCTCACCTACAATGACCCTATCACCGTTCTTAACAGGTCGCTGTAGTAACAAGATAACACCACAAATAAAATTATTTACGATGTTTTGCAGACCAAAACCGATACCTACAGAGAGCGCACCAGCAATGATGATTAGGCCCGTGAAATTTACTCCAGCTATTAACAATGCAATCACAAAGGCTGCGGAGAAGAATATGTAATTCATTATTGAAGCAATAGCTACTTGTGTATTCGCTTCCCTACCCCCACCTCTCATACGTGCCACTGTCTGTGACCAAGCACGTCCGAGAATTGAGATAAGGGTAAATGTAAACATCGCGATCACAATTTGTATCGGATAAACAGTAAAATTAAAAAAGTTGAAACCGCGCCATATTGCTTTTCGCACCATATCATGATGCAACGCTGTAATTTCCCATATTTCAAGAAGCGCAACCGTAGCAGCTAAAGACATGATGATATATAAAGCAACGCGTAAGACAACCATTTCCGGTAACGTACGACCTGTGCGCACGCCTAAGAAGCTATACATATTATGCGTAAATGTATTCTTAGGATTACGTAAATACGCAAATCCATTTTCTATCAAGCTGCCGAGAGATAAAAACAATACGATTAACATAAGTGTGAACATAAGACTCTTTATCGTGTAGATCGATAAATAGTGGTAACCAATCCACTCCGATATAATCATAAATAAGAAAAGACTAGTCAGGAAAGTTTTCATCAACACGCCCAACAACTCACCCTTACGCTCCTTGAAAAAAGGAAAGTCGAAAACGACCCAGCTTAGCCAGAGTATGACTAGACTCATGATGGTGATATAAACTGTGCGCCCAAGCTCTGAAATGACCAACGACACGGAGTGATCTTCAGAAATAATTAAAGCGAACGCGCCAATCGCTAAGATGATGAGCGTAAGCTTGAAGCGGTGAGCGACCTTGAGGCGCAATACTCTAGTCCAGTATGGGTGCTCTTTTAGCGTAGGCATAAACATGAAGAAATCAACAAGAAAGATTGCGATCGTAAAACCAAGTGCTGCTTCACTAAGTGGTATGATGCCCGGTTGTGGAATCACACCGAATAATGCAATGTTAAGCGTAAAGACCAGTGTCGCTAGTGGTAGTATGAGAGGAATGTATTGTTCAATGACACGAACGATATGGTCAGACGTTGCAGAAGCCTTAGCCCGTTTTCGTAAATACTTCACACCGACAACATGCAAATATAAACCAATAAAAATACTCAGTAGTAAGCTCACTACAATCATGATAATCATGTCGAGTGTCAATTGATTTAATCCACTAATATCATACAGTTCTTTCGGCTTGATATTTAGCTCAGAAAATATCGATATATCAAATAAACGCCAGATAGGTGTTGTTCTTTGCAACGTATTAGATAAACTCAGTTCGCGAATAGCTTCTTTATAGTTGGTGTTAAGTTCATGTACCTTATATTGTAATATCCGACAATCTGCGAGCACATGGCCATAAGCACCGAGTTTTTTGGCAAGATACTGGTAGTTCTTACTCTTACGAGCCTGCTCTGTATACGTATCAATATCTTTTAACAAGCCTTTTATATTACTCAACTGACCCTTCGTTACACTGATACACTTCTCGGTCTTTAGCTCTAAATCAGTGAGCTTACGCGTAGCAATATTTAAATTCTCAAGTGTTTTAGTTTTTTTGTGTAGGCTTTTCTCGAATTGGCTTAGTGTTTTATTGGCTGCCTTGAAATCAAATTGCACGGCAAGATCAACTTGCTCTGCCGCTAATGCGCCATGCGTTCCTAAAAAGACAAGTAATAACAGAAAAAAAGATCTGACAGTCATATCACATAATCCATTATGAGCAGCAGGGCCACTAAGTCACACCCATTAGTTCATACTTTATCAACACTTGCTTCATGAGGAATAAACCAATGCAATATAAAGGCCAGAGCTTAGAAACAACTGGTGCCAGGCACTGAGGGTATTCATATTCCCTGGTTGTTGTGCCATACTAATCAAAATGAATTAATAATCAACAATTTGGACTATAGTTTGGTGCCAGGGACATAACCATGCCAACAACCTTTGACTATGCTGCTCTAGCATTGGATGTATATAGAGATAACGATAGACCTGCCCTACCGCCAGGTTGGCGTTTGTATCAGGATTTTTCGTTGCAGGATGATACCGATGGCTACTTCGGCGCTTGTTATCTGCTTAATAACAACGCGGCGCAAAACTCACATCATATCGATGCAATCGTCTTTGCTCATCGCGGCACCGTGTTGAGCATTGATGATATGCTTGCTGACGTTACGTTAGCTCTAGGCCATGTGCCTGACCAATATATTGTTGCTAGAGAATTTGTAGATAGAACACTTGAGAAAATCAAAAAAGACTATCCTGATGAGCCTTTAGATATTCACCGCATACTAACGCACACGGGTCACTCGCTTGGTGCGATTCTCTCGGATGTCATGTGTGCGACAGGGTTCAAAAAACATAACATCGCAGGCGTTACCTCGATAACCTTTGAAAACCCAGGCTCAAAACCGATTCTCAATCATATGGCAAAAGAAGGTAAAATCCTCTCAAATGCACTAGAGCATACCGTGCAGCACTGCCAGATCCACCAAACCCATTACAACATCGTCAATACATCTAACGAGCAAGTAAATAATGTGCGTTATATGAATATCCCTTTTGATTTCGATGTTGGCGGAGGGCCTATCACAGATATCCCATCAGAATACTACGCAAACTTATACTACCTAATGAGCTACTCCATCGATCAGCATCGCATGCGACACATCTATAACTATCTTGCTAGTGAGGGTGAGCTCTTTGCGACTTCCTCCTGGCCATATGGTTTTGAGAATGGTTATAACGCCTATCGAGGTATGGGTTATGATGGATTACCTCATACTGATTATTGGGATAAGTACATAAAAATTTGCTGGGAGAGCCATCGAGATATTCGAGATAAGTACAATCATCAGTATCAAAGTTATCATGCTCACTTTATTAAGAATTACCTGGCTATCACATAGGTGCTGAACACCAGTAATCCTCCAAACTAGACAGCTCGTTAGTGCATCATTCTTTCTGTAAAAAGCAATCTATGTTGAATTGAGGCAGGTCAAAGCTTACTCTCAAGTTTGTTTCCTGACAAGAAATAAACAAGGAGAAAAAATGACCTGCAAGAAAGAT
>Ga0180433_10004113_pt1 | contig 20651 bp, 22 predicted proteins | sample SS_ome_8_FD_132980 | JGI IMG/M metagenome (GOLD analysis project Ga0180433, IMG submission 132980) | Hypersaline lake sediment archaeal communities from the Salton Sea, California, USA - SS_1_D_1 metaG | ecosystem: Environmental > Aquatic > Non-marine Saline and Alkaline > Hypersaline >... | reverse complement strand
GGATTCAATTTCAGCAATAACTTTTAGCTTAAATGCAGTACTGTAACGAATGGTTTGTCCTGACATAGATTTTTACCTCCCATTTTCGGTTCAAAAGTGTAAACCTATTTCAGGACAAGACCTATGTTCCATTCTCCCTTTTCCCTTCTCCATTTTCCATATTTTTCCTTTTTCCTTTTTCCTTTTTCCTTCACATTATTCATTATTCATTATTCATTAAAACATTACAAGGAACTCCCCATCCCACCACACCCCAATCCGCCACTCAAAAAAGCTCTCCTCAACGTCCTGCACATGCTGATAGTTCTGATACAAAGAAGACACCACTTCCCCCTGAATGCCCCAGTGGATACCCGGCTGGTAACGGAATTCTAACCGGATATGATCCCGCTTCTCCACTACCCCGGTGGGAAATGGTTCGGAATACCCCTCCTCCAGAGTTTTATCTTTCCAGGGCGCATCCCAGGGCGTGTAGATGCTCCCCTCCCCTTTGCGTACATGCTCATACTGCACCCCCATCCACAGATCCGCTCCAAACCACTTGGACACCCCGGCCTGGATCAGATCAAAATCATTGCCCAGGGGATGACCTAAGGGTTGATTGCGGTGGAGAAAGGTTTCCCAGGGATTGGCAGTTTTATAGGTACGGTTGGTAACCCGCACATATTCAGCAGATATTGTGGCTCCGGATAAACCAACCGGATCAGCCCAGTCAGTATGAATATTAAATCCAATTTCATTCGGTTCAAGATCACCGGATCTGGTCTTTTCAATCTGGATATCATCGATCAAAAAAGAACCGGCTACTCTGAAATTCCGGAAGGGATAGGCAGCTAATTCCAGGGATACAAATTTATTATCCTTTACTGTACGGTTCAGTTCAGCATCATAATATACAACAAAAGGATTCAGATATACCCAATCCAGTCCGCGATGTCTGCCTCCATACAGTACTGCTTCTGTTAATGCCAGTTCCAGCCTCCCCTTAAAAAATCGCCCGGTCATCCGATGTGCTGCTGCATACCGCTGATACAGAGCAGAATCACCTGCAGCTTCTTCACCTACCGGAACCTTCATTGCATCCAGAAATCCGGTGAAAAATGTATAGGTGAACGGACCTGCGGTAAAAGAACCCACAAATTGATCCAGCGGGCGGGTGAGATTGGAAAAAAACAACGTCCCGCTACCGCCCGGACCCCAGCGCAGAAAATCCCGTCCGAATTTGAGAAAAAAGGGACGGAAATTCATGGTAATATATCCCTGCTCTGTATATGCCACCAGATTTCTCCATTTTTTCCCGACATACAGAGAATCATAGGCACTGTAGCGGTCAAACGCAATGGCATTATACACAGTAATATTCTCTGTCAGGTCAACCGACAGCTTACTTCTGTACATACCTTTCAATTCCGTACTTTCTTCATCTGTAACTATATCCGGCTGCAGGCGCAGACCTGCGGAAAGTGGAGTTCCTTTTTTTCCTAACTCTTCCTTATCCAACTGATCTATCTCCACAGCAAATTCGGTTTCCAACCGTTCTACAAGCTGACGAATCATCTTATCACTCTTTACCTGCCCGTTGTCCATCTTTTTTCTGAAAGACATAACAGCTCTGGCAACATCACCTCTGGTATAGGGTTGTTCCAAATCTGATAATTCTGGCAGAACCACCCGGATACGAAGATCACGGATAACATCATAAGCCCAGTGCCAGGTGGGAAGCGTCTGATTAAGAGATGCGAAAAGCGGCACTGCAAATAAAAAAAGCCAGAACCACCATCGTGCATTTCCAGCTGTTTTCATAAAAACCCCTTAATTAAAATATTTTTTATATATGCTTACACAGTAATACTATCAATAATCTTTTCTTTCCCTACTCTCTTTGAAAATAAGGTAACTTCGAGGGATACAATTTTATTATCTTTATCATAATCAACAACAATACTAGAATCTTTTATATAATGTAACAAAGAATCATCAAATTTGTCAACTTTTTTTATGGCCGGATTTTTTATTACCTTTTTTATAGTATCAACACTTATTTCTCTTTGAAATATCTTTTGTTCAGCGTGTTTAGTAATGTTCAGATCAATGTTATCCATAACTATTTAATCCTCAATTCACAAGTATCCTTTATCTTTTGTCTTTTGTCTTTTGTTTTTTGTTTTCAAAACTTTTTCCTTCTTCCTTTTTCCTTTATCCTTTTTAATTTGTTCCATTCTCCTTTTTTCCACTTTTGTCTTTTGTCTTTAAAACTTTTTCCTTGATCCTTTATCCTTTTCCCTTGGCATTATTCATTATTCATTACAACATTAAAAATAAACTAATACGCATTCTTACCGTTAATACCATTAATAATGGTTTTAACAATAATTTTCAAATCAAATCCCAAAGACCAGTTTTCTATATAATACAAATCATATTCCAGACGTTTAGGTATGGATGTATCTCCCCTATATCCATTGATCTGAGCCCAGCCTGTCATCCCGGTTTTCACCTGATGTCTTACCATATACTTGGGGACTTCCTGCTGAAACTGTTTAGTAAAGTATGGGCGCTCTGGTCTGGGACCCACCACACTCATTTCACCTTTCAACACATTCCAGAATTGGGGTAATTCATCGATACAGGTTTTTCTTAAGAAAGCCCCAAACCAGGTTCTGCGGGGATCTTCCTTAACCGTCCATACTGTATCACTTTCTTCTTCAGGTCTTAGTTCCATAGTACGTAGCTTATAAAACATAAATTCTTTACCGCCTGTACCAATCCTTTTCTGTTTGAAAAACATGGGACCCCGGGAAGAAAGCTTTATCAGTAATCCGGAAAACAGCATTACTGGTGCTGTTAATATCAAGGCCACAGTACTGAACATAATATCAAACAATCTTTTGATATACACATACTGCCAGGAATCAACCGGATTGCTGCGGATCCCGATAACCGGTATACCGTCCAGATCAATGATCTTGGTCTTAAAATTTATAAACTGGTACATATTAGGCACTATGTTCGCTTCTACACCCATATATTCACACGTAGAAGCCAGATATTGTATTTTTTCATGACTGGATAAGGGCAGGGTGATCATGACCCGGTCAATATTTTGTTGATGCAGGATATCATATAGATTATCAGTTGTTCCCAGTACTTTATATTCTGAATCATTGAATGTTACGGATTTCTTACGATCATCCACAAAACCTGTGATATTAAAACCATATTCTTCATGTGCCTGAAAATGTTGCGCCACTCTTCTACCCAGAGAACCTGCACCCACTATAAGCAAACTTCGCTGATTGTATCCTTTTTTCCTGGAAATACTCAGAAAGATTCTGACCAACTGATGCCATATTCCTAAAAACAGAAATACCAGGGCAGTATAAATAACCAGCATAAGCCGGGAGATATCCAGGGCTTTCAGTATAAAACCTAGAGCTGCATAGGCCGGTACCATAACCAGCATAGAATAAAAGATCGGCTTCCAGTCCGCCCAGGGCCCCCGAAGACGTTTGGATTCGTATAATCTGAATATTCTAGCACTGACACTCCAGATTATCAAAAGAACCACCAGATTCAGCAATAACTTACGGAGACTCGGTATCTGATTAGAGACCAGTGGAAAATAATTAAATCTGATATGATAGGCCAGGGTAAAGCAGAGGAAGTGGATGATGAGATCTAATACTCTCCAGGCATTTTTAAAAAATTTTGCTTGTTTTTTTAGCATAACTTCAATTTAAAGATAATGATTTAAATATATTTTCGAAACGATCAGCAATATTCTTTACAGGAAAGTATTGTTCTGCATATGTTCTGGCATTCATACCTATTTTTTTACATAATTGTTTATCAGATCGGAGTAACTGAATTTTTGAAACCAGATCTCTCATATTATTGCTTTTCACAATAAACCCTGCTCCTATTTCTTTTGTTATCCTGGCTGCCTGATTGTGTTCTGGAACCACCATGACCGTAGGGCGACTTGCACAAAAGCCAGACCAGACTTTAGATGGCACACTGAATACTCCTGCAGAAGGTTCCAATATTACCAATAAAACATCAGCAGATGCTAAAACCTGAGGAAGCAGATCAAAAGGCTGAAAAGGATACAATATAAGATTATTTAAAACTTTTTCTTGTTTTGCATTTTTCAGATACGTCATACCAAATTCACCGGAAACCACAACAAACAAAACCACCGGATCTTCTGTAAACTCCTCAGCTGCTTTAACGATCAGTTCAGGATTATGCTTCATTCCTAATGTCCCTGAATATAATACGACAAATTTTTTATCCAGACCATGCTGTTTGGAAAATGGATTTGATTTTTTTAAAACGGGTATTTTTTCTATTGGAGCCCAGTTAGGAATAACCGATATTTTTTCTGTATCAACACCCCACCCTTCAGCAATTGCTTTAAAATCATTAGTGATAGCCACTATATGATCTGAAGATAAGAGCGCTTGTTTTTCTATCCTGTGAAAAATAAAACCTACTAAACTTCCTAATATACTAAGTCTTTTTTTTAAGATGGATTTTGCAGCTACACTGATCATATCCTGTAACCAGAAAATAAAAGGAATATTCTTTCGATTTGCCCATGATACCATTTTTCGCTGAGCTGCCAGAGGAGTGTTGGCAGAAATAATAACATCAGGTTTCCATTGATCAATAAAATTAGTAATTAAATTACCATAGGATGATTCCTGCAGCCACCGATATACAAAATTACGCTTTTTAATATCTTTAACAACCAGATTTTTTACTTCTAAATTCTTGGTAGCTACATCAAAGCCAGCTTTAGGTCCACCGCTTGCCTGAGTATATACATGAACTACCTGATGACCTCGTTTTGCCAGTTCCTGACTTAAATCAAACTGAAAAGGATGCCCGCAATAATCGTGTATAAAGAGTCTCATTATAACTAACTAGTCTGAAGTTGCTTTACCTGTTCTTCAATCCAGGGATATGTTTTTTTCAAACCTTCTTTCAGGGATTTTTCCGGCTTCCAGCCCAGTTTTTTAAATATAATTTTATTATCAGAATTCCTCCCACGTACACCAAGAGGACCCGGTATATGTTTTATAGACAACTTTTTTCCTGCGATATTCATGATCATTTCTGCAAGCTGATTTATAGATACCATTTCTTCAGAACCAATATTCACCGGACCAATAAAATCAGATTTCATTAACTGCTCTACACCTTTCAGGCATTCATCTATATATAAAAAAGACCTGGTCTGTTTCCCATCCCCCCACATCTCAATTACACTACCTTCCTCTGCCACGGCAACTTTACGGCAAAATGCTGCCGGTGCTTTTTCCCTGCCGTCATTCCAGGAACCTTCCGGCCCGAATATATTATGAAAACGGGCAATACGAACATCTAATCCATAATTTCTATGAAAAGCTAAATACATACGTTCACTGAATAACTTTTCCCATCCATACTCACTGTCAGGAGCTGCCGGATAAGCAGAGTCTTCTGCAGTTTTGGGATTATCAGGATCTTCCTGGTTATATTCAGGGTAGATACAGGCAGAAGAAGAATAAAAAATCTTTTTTACATTTCGCTTCCAGCAGGCTTCCAACATATTTAAATTAATAAGCGCAGAATTATGCATAATATCAGCATCATTATCACCAGTAAACACAAAACCAGCACCACCCATATCCGCAGCTAACTGATACACCTCATCAAATCCACGGTCGACTACTCTTCGAACAACATCCTGTTCTCTTAAATCTCCGATAACAAAATCATCAGCCTCAGTAGGTGCAAATTCCGGATATTTCAAATCCACTCCCCGTACCCAATTACCTTCTTTTTTCAACTTTTTCACTAAATGACTGCCAATAAAACCACCTGCGCCACAGACTAAAATATATTTCATACAATCACCTCAATTATAATTACCAATTCAAATCTTTTTCATACCCCAACTCAATTAATAAATCACCCGCAATATCTTTAAATACTTTTTTGTGTTCTTCTGTAAAAATTTTTTTCCACCCTTCACTTTTCCCAGTTCTATAAGTATGAGATTTTTTAGGCTCAGAATTTTTAATTGCTTTTTTTACAATCAAATCTGTATTAAAATTATTATTAGATGAATGTTCTTTATAAAAATTAATTATATTTTTTATATACTCTTCTTTTTCATTATTAATTAGATCTTCATATCTAATTGAAAATACATCTTTACAATACATCCATTCTTTGTATTTGTTAAATCTATCCTTTATGTTCAGATAGGGAATAGGTGTTTTATAAAATTCATCTCCTTTAATTGAAAACATAATTCTATCATTTAAATCAGGAAATTTTTTAAAATATTTATGTAACCTGTGATATCTATTCATATCATATAGATAATTTGCCTCTGATATAACTATATCACGAGGATCTCTATAAATAAAAAACATAATACAGTTATTATTCAATAATATTTGATACACATCTTTATTATAAAAAACATGAGCTGCAACAATTTCCATTGGTACTAAAAATTTTATTTTTTTTTCTATCCTTTCAGGGCTTTTTTCTAAATAACTTAAGGAAGGTTTTGATGCTATAAAATTGCCCCAATCTTTTACGCCAGGTATAGATTTTAATATTGAAAACAATAAATAAGTACCACTTTTAGGAAAAGAATTGCATAGAATTTTTAAATTTAATTTTTGATTGGGAAAATTATTAATAAAGAACCTTAGTATATTCATTAAATACCTATATCCCTTTTTGATTATAACATTATTTCTAAAATTCATATTATTTAAAATTTTAAAAATCATGAACCAAGTATATCATTATTCAATACTTAATTTATTTGTGATATTTTTTTATTAAAAATAGTAAGTTAATTTCTAATACAAGAATTTATAATATTTTTTTCTAAATACTTCCAATTATAGTTATTTTTAGCAATACATGTTATAGCATTTTTATCTTTTATAGTTAAATTCTTATTATATAATTTAACTATTATTTCATATAATTGATTTATATTTCCACTTTCATAAACATAGCCAATAAAATGTCTATCTAATATTTTCTTTAATGGTTTTGCATTACTTACAATTAAAGGTACACCAAATAACATATACTCAAATATTTTATTTGGTATTGTATGATTTACTGCTTTACAATTTTTATGAGGAATAATTCCAATATCAGCACCTCTCATATAACTGTACATTTCCTGTGCTAAAATATAACCAGTCATTATTATAATATTATTTAAATTATTTGAATTAATTAAATTTCTGATTTTATTCATAGTATGTTTATCTTTACTCCCACCTGCAATAATAAACTGAATATTTTCCCCAGTTTTTTTTATTATCTTAGACACTTCTATTATATCTTCTAATCCTCTTAAATTACTGGGCTTACCACTAAAAACAATGGTAAATTTTTTATAATTCTTTTTTCTAATTGTAAAATAAGGCTGAGTATTAAGATCAATATAATTAGAAAATATTTTAATTTTTTGTTGCCATTTAGACAATCTTTCTACCTGTTCTTCCACTACACACCAAACTTCATCAGACAAAATAATAGCACTTTTTTCTATTAATTGTAAATAAATTTTATTTCTTCTAATATAATCCCATATATTTCTTTTTTTAAGTTCAGCTTCACAAGTTTTACATTCAGCCATATCTAATATTATTTTCAAATCCACATTTTTATAAGTTATAACAAGTTTTAAAGTTATCGTTAAATATATTTCTCTCACAATAATGACTGATGGCCTATATTTATTAATCATTTTCAGAAGAAATAAAAACCACAATGGATTAATAGGAAATTTAAGAGTAGAAAATTTATTTATAAACTTTAAAGAATGATGCATTCTTATTACATCAATATTATTAATAGTATCATATTTTTTGAGTTTTGAATTGTTAGGGGATAAAACAAATGTCTTAAATTTTTTGTTAAGGGTATTGACTATTTTTTCTGTTCTAATTTCTCCACTATAAGGATTTGAGTCCAGATAAAATACTGTTTTCATTTACGCCTCTTTATCCCCTTTAATAATTGGCATAAATATTGTTTTAGCAAAACGTTCAGGAGTATGATTTTTAGAAAAATTTTTCATACTTTCTTTATTACCTATATTATTCTTATTTTCTATAAAGTATTGGATAGCATTCGAGATTTTTATTGGCTTTGTGGAATCGACTGTTAAACCAAGATTATAGTCTTTTACCCACTTTCCAAGTAATCCATAATCCTGACAAATTACTGGTTTACCAGCACCAGAAGCCCAGAATATAGCTGCACTACTACCATTAAAATATTGATAAGGTATTAATATACAATCACTTTTATATATTAAAGAAAATAAATATTTATTACTTACAATTTTATTTACTATTTTAATTTCTAAATTATTTATATTTTTTTTTAAGTTCTCAACTTTATTTAAAAAAGAAATTTCTATATTTTTATCAATTTTACCACAAAAAACAAACTGAGATTTTTTAATATATGGATCAGAAAGTAGTTTTAATGAATACAAAATTTGAAATATACCTTTTCTTTTTGAGAGATGACCAAATAATAAAAAAGTTATTCTATTTTTTAAAAATTTAATTTCTTTAAAATCATTAATAAACTGATTTCTAAATTGTTTAAAAAGACTAGGATCAGTTAATTTTTCTAATTTATCACCTTTATTAAATTTATTTTTACCATACTCAACAAAATAAGGATCTAAACTAAAAATTTTTATCACATTTCTATTTCTCAACATTAAACCATATAATATATTTTTTCGTATATTTTTTATTCTATTTCTTAAATTTTCTTTTATTCCAAACATTTTTGAATAATGAGAAGTTAATCTAAATAATGTTCCAGAGATACTATATTTATTTTTATTATTAATCCTAATAGCTAAAGATAACTGTAAATGATCTATATACAAAAAATGAATCCAATTAACTTGTAATATTTTCGCATATTTTATTGTAATATACAATTTATAAAAAGAAGATATAAATAAATTTTTATTATTATATTGACTAAATTCATAACTATTTATTGTTACAAATTTAATACCCTTTTTTTTGTATAAATCAAACTTATTTTTAACACCCCTATATTCAATTTCATAATTTATCTTTGGATTTACTAAAAAAAATATATTATTTTTAATATTATTATGACAATAATAATCACAAATATATGTAATATGATCAATCTGATGCCCACCTATTTCTGGCTCTACGAATAGTATTTTATTTTTTTTTTCAACACACACAATAAATTATAATATATTCATTATAATATAAATAAAAATATTTATATGCTTCAATACCACATTTATTTATAATTAATATAATAAATCATCTAATATATTCTTAAGTTTATTTTTTTCTCTCTCTTTATATATAAATAACTTTTTTTTTATTAAATATATATTCAGAAATTTATTATAATATTATTTTTTACCACTCTTCATTCTTATAGAAATATTTCCATGTATCAAATGTACCATATTTAACTTGTTTAATTTCTTCTTCTGTTAATCTGTCTTTCCAATTATATATATTACTTTTACTATTAATTTTAATATCATTTATATTTAAGGTTTCGTATCTATTTGTACATATTAATCCAGAATATTTCTTAATTTGTTTATCAATTTTATTAGTGTATCTGACATCAATATAATTAAATATTTTTTTAAAATATTTTTCAGGTTCTCTTGAAATATCTTCATGTCTAATAAACATCCAATCATAATTTTTCATTGTATATTTATACACTGTTGAATATATAATATTCCAAAGTAATATAGCTTGTTCAATAATATTTTTCTTTTCCTTCACATATCTTTCTATTTCTTTTTCAAATTTTGGAAGATGATCTTGTATTAATTCTTTTTGTCTTAAAAAATGATCAAACGGATGTTTCCAATTTACTCTTTTTAGACTTCCAGCAAAAGCAGCTGGATGTCGTATCATGACTACTACATTTGTATTAAATTTTTTATACATCCATTCAGATGCAAATATTGCATGAGGCTCTTTTATTAAGGGCCTTTTATTTAATAAATGATTATAGTAAAAATATAATTGATTCTTAATTAATCGCAATATATCTTTAAAACTTATAATTGATTTTATATCTTTATTTAAATTATATCTAAAATCTAACATTCTGTTAAATGAATTTAAATACTCATAACTATTATATTCACTAATGTATTTATACCATACATTTGGTCTAGGATACAATATACCAGGTTTTTGCCAAAGACTTAAAGGTTCATTAATATAGCCAATATCTTTCGATTTAGCAATTATCCTTCCTACCCATGTAGTCCCTGATCTATGTGATCCTGTTACTAGTATTGGTGGTTTTTCTTTATAATCCATATCAAATATCTTTTAAAATATTTTTAAATTTCATATATATAAATAATTTTTCTAATCAACTTTAATGAAACCATCTTAATAATTTTGAATAAAGTTTTTATTGACTATAATAATATGGAACAACAAATTGAAAAGTTTATTGAAATGTTAAATTATTATTAATATAACAAAAAACCATAACTACAATAATAAAGTGTTATATTAAATAGTCTGTTATTTCAAATTAAAATCGATGAAAAATTCCATCAACCTGTAATAATCGCCCAGAATCTGGATCAGAAAAAACATTAGAAAGTGAAATTAAAGTATAATCTTTTTTATTCATAAAGCTTAAAAAATCAAAAAATAATAACTCACCATCGTATAAAGGTACAAGAGACATTTCTATTTGTATTGTATCAATATAAGAAAGTGAATTTTTTGCACCTTTAATTACATATTGTTCATGACCTTGTGTGTCAATTTTAAGAAAAATATTTTTAGTTTTTGATATACATAAATCATTGAAGATAGAATCAAGTCTTTTTATTTTTATATACTCAGATCCTATATATTTAGATTTAGGTGCAGATTTTATATGAGTAGATTTCATCTTATGTAATGAAGAACTAACAGAATTACCAGCAATATTAATCTTCATTGTTCCGTCAATATCACCTAAAGCGAAATTATATACATCCCAATTTTTATCTTTATTTGCATTTAATCTTAATAAATTATAGGCTGAACTCAATGGCTCAAAAGATATTATTCTATTAGTATAGACTAAATCATTTCTACATTTTTTTGCAAATTGACCTGTGTTTGCACCAATATCAATTATTAAATTAATATTATAATTTTTTAGTAATAATCTTTTACTCTTAATATCAGAAAAAGAAGGTGTAAATCGAACAATATCATACCCAAACTTCCAAAATAATTGTCTTAATTTATGTTTTAAACTCATTACTTTCCTATTAAAATTTATTTTATATAATTTTTAAACATAATTTATAAATTTAAAGCATTTAAATGACATATTATGATTATTATATTTGCATTAAATTTTTTTAAATGCATTCAGATGTAAATATTGCATGTGGCTTTTTTATTAAAAGACTTTTATTTAATAAATAGTTAAATTGAAAACAACTGTTCAATATGACTATTTTATTGGATATAGGGCAAATTTTTAAACTTTCAATTGATTTTATCTCATTATTTAAATTATATTTAAACTCTAACGTTCTATTAAATGATTTTAAATATTTGTAACCATTATACCCACTAATATATCTATACCATACATCTAATCTAGGCTACAATATACCAAACTTTTGTCTCTGTCGCAAAGGTTCATTAATATAGTCGATATTTCTTAATTTAAAAATTATTTACCATAACCACAGCGTTCCTGATCTATCATATTTCATGATCTATATAAATTTGTTTAATATTGTTATTAGCATAATATAATTTATTCCTGAATTATTTAATAAATTTTAATTTTTTTGATAGCAAGAAAATAATGCAGCTATACTATAAGCAGTTATAAACCTTGCATATGTATTAAATGGAGAAAACAATATATTCCAAATTGTTAAAAACGCTAAAAACATTAAAAGTGGATATAAAACATTGTTAAAATTATTAATTTTTATAATAACTAATATTAATCTTAACAATACCCATATCCATACTATTCCTCCTAAAAATCCTGCTTCTGCCCAATTACCGAGTAAAAATGAATGTGTAACTAATTTCCCTTTTTCATATGAAGTTGCAATTCTATCTCTATATGATAAATATGGTGCATATCTATTCATTAAAATAAACCATTTATCCCATAACCAACTCTCCGCATAAACATTCGATCCATAACCTGTTAAAGGCTTTTCTGAAATTGATATTAACATTGCTAACTGATCCATCCTTCCTGAAAATAACACAAGATATGGATTTTTTCCCTGTTCATCATATTTTTCCTTTGCAAATTCACCCAAAAAACCATTACCAGCTAAATATCCATAAATGTTGAGTACAACTAAAACGATTAAAATAATTAATAGAACATTTTTTAAAACATTTATATAATTTATATTATTATTTTTTATTTTTTTTATTTTTACATTATAAAAAATCAACATAAATACTAATAAACATATACCAGCTAAACTACGAGTCCCAAAAATAAAGTTAGCACCCGAAGCTAAAAACATAAATAATAATGAAATATTAATTTTCTTTTTTTTCCAAAACCATGTGGATAAAAATATTAACAAAAAAGTTACTCCAAAATCAATACCATGTTTCCACCAAAATATAATATATTGCTCTTTTTTAGGGCTGATAATCCAATCAATAATATTGCCGAATCCATAACCTAATGTAAAAATTAAAATAGAATCATATTTTTTATTATATCCAGAAAATAACAAATAAAAAAATGAAAAAGTTATCATTGTAATTAAAATTGTACCAATGCCTTTTAAAAATGGAATCAAAGGAACATTATTAACTATATTTGAGAATATTTGAGCAAGGAGCCACAAAAAGCACAATTTTAAAAATGTATTTGGGAGTTTATTTAAAAAAACTTTTCTATTAAACATATAAAAAAAAGGAAACATAAAAATTATTAATATTTCATAATAAAATAATCTACCTCCAATATTTACTTCAAATGCTTGTAATAAAGGTAATAAAAAAACTAATCTATAATATGAATTACTTCTCATTTCGAATAATTTAATTATATTATATTATTTTTTGGGGTGGGAAAACAAAAAATACTACAATTTTTTGTAATTAATCCTGATTGTAAAGGATTAAAAAAATGATAATTATTTTTTTCCAAAAAACTTTTTATCTTTTTAGTTGACGACTTATTTTGATTTAATAATTTTTCATTAATTTCTATTAATATTATTGGGCTGTATTTTAATAATGTTTTTTTAGCTCCTTTTAATAATAAGTATTCAGCACCTTCTACATCAATTTTTATAAAGCCTGGCTGAAGTTGATATTGATCTACAATTTTATCAACTGTTGTACTAGGGACCTTTTCAACTTTAAATGATTCATTAAGTATTGCTTTATGTTTCATTTTATTTCCTAGGGTAGAATATTCTTCTTTATTATTTATTGTTTTTAAGCTTACTATAGCTTCTTTGTTAATAGCTACTTTTTTAACGATATAAATATTATTTGATAAATTGTTTATAGAAATATTAAGTTTTAATTTTTTATATGCATTATTTGAAGGTTCAATTGCAATTATTCTTCTATTTTTATTTAACATCTTTGATGCTAAGATTGTATAAAATCCAACATTTGCACCTGCATCAATAAAATCTTTATTTTTATCAATATATTGTCGACAATATTTCGTTAGATTTAATTCATACCCCTTATTTTTTATAATAACTTTAAATAGATCAGAACGAGGGTTAATATAAAATTTGCCATTAAATTCTTTTAAATAAATTAATGGATCATTTAACATAACAGCATTTACATTATTAATAAAAATATTTAAATAATAATTATATATTTTTTTACCAATATATTTTATGACATTAATTGGATTAAATAAATATTTTAAAATTGAATATTTATTGTAATATTTTTCAATATTATACATAATTAATGCCTTTTTAATTATTTATTAAAATAAAACTTAAATATTTTTTATATTTTACTATTAAATAACTACGTGCTAATATCATACTAAGGCTTATTGTACCAACTAAAAACTGCATATTGATTTTATTTATTTTTGTTATGATAAAAAAAATAATTATAAATACCATAATTTTTATAACATCAGAAAAAAAACAATAGTTTGGTTTATTAAGTCCTAAGAGAATATTCCATATGGGCAATATAATCAAATCTACTAATACCCCAATCATTATAATTCTAAAAATTATCACTATTAGATCATTAAAATTATCACTTAACCATAAATATAGTATTTGTGGGGCAAATATAAAAAGAATAATAAGAATAGGACCGCAAAAAAATAATATTAATTTTAAGGATTTTATATAATATTGCTTAATTTCATTACTTACATTATTACCAATATTATTTTTTTTTCGAATTTTCCCAATATGTGCAATTAAAGCTTGAAATCCCTTATCAAAAAATATTTTCACCTTATTTAGTGCTTTCCAGGCAATATCAAAATAAGTTACTTCAATAAGTCCTATATATCTGGTTATCAATATTTTTATCAAGGGTATAAAAGCAATATTAATCATTCGATTACCAACAAGAAACTTACCATAATGAAATAGGTCCAACATTTTTAAAATTACATTTCTATTTAAACAACAAAGTTTTTGTCCAAAAAAAATTTTTGATAATATTATATAAATTATAAATAATACAACATTACTAATAAACCATCCTAAATAAAGGCTCCATATTCCAAAATTAAGTTGTAAAAATACTATTGCTACTAAAACTTTAAAACTATTACCAATCATATTAACATAATTTGAAAGTTCAATTTTTCCTAAGCCCATTAATATTCCTTTTAAATATTGTACAAAGAATATTACAGGAAATAGTAATCCTAACATAGGTATTAATTGTGATGCAAGTATAATATATTTATTACTAAGATTTAATATATTTATAAAAAAAGTTTTAAAAAATATTAAAACAAAAAAAACTACACAACTAAATATGATTAAAATCAAGAATCCCGCTGTTATATATTGCGATGCTCCTTTGTGTCTATCATTAGCCATTTCTTGTGCTACAAACTTTATAATAGACTGATTTATTCCTAATTGCCCCATTCCAGCAAAGACAAGTAATACAGTTAAGGTTGTCCAAAGCCCATATTGTTCCGCACCTAAATTATCTAAATATATTGGATATGCAATTATCATTAAAAAAGCATCAACACCAGCCATTACAGAACCGGAAAATATGTCCCTTTTCAATTTTGATATCTTAAATAAGTTATTTTTCATTTATATCAGTATTATTCTTTTTTACTCTGGCAAAACCATTCAATTTCTGTATTGGCAAATGGTTCAAAAAATACTATACCACAATCAATAGGTGCTCCTTCATCATTATTATCAAATATAAACGTATGAATCACTTCTTTTTTTATATTATTCCACCAATTCTCTATTGCATTAACATTAGGGCTTCTATGCCCTAACCTAATTTTATAACTTTCTACTTCAAAAAAATTATTAAAATTAATTTTTACTTGTGCATATCTATTAAGAAAAATAAATTCGCCTGAATTATTAAAATTATTTTTAATAATTTTACCTTTTACTCCACTTGTAACATTTATACAGGTTTTATTGTATTTAAACAAATTAAATATAATAGAAAAAGATGACCCAGAAAATAATTCAACACCAATAAAATTATTCTTGAAAAAATTTCCTTTAATTAATCCTTTAGAAAAATTCCCCACCTCCACCCCCACCTCTTTCGCCCCGGAAAACACATTCCCAATCACCCTCACCGAATCCTCACCCACAGGTGCTAAATTTGTCTTAATCCCATACTCATTATCCAAAAACTCAGACCCTTGGATCAAAGCGGAATCACACTTTGTAACCGAAACTCCATTTATACATTCAAAAAAAATACACTCATTCACCTGAACCGACGCTTCAAACGCATTCACCCCATACGTCAACCCCTCAAACCGGCAAAACTCGAAAATACCGCACCCTTCACTCTGGTCCAACTCAATGCCCCAGGCACCGCCTGATACCGTGGCATCATAGGGTTTGAAGAGGACTGCGGAGGTGCTGTCTGTACCTTTTGCCTGCAGGGTACCGTTAATGCGCAGCTTGCCCTTTTCCCCCTCTCCATCTGCTTTGAATAATATAGTAACATTACCGGTGATAGTCAAGGAAACACCCTGTTGTACAGTAACTAATCCTTCTATAATATAATCCGTACCCGTCTGCCAGGTGGTGTTTTGGGTTATTGCGATGTTTACGGTTACTTGGTTGGTGTTGTCGGAATTGGTGGGGGATTTAGTACAGCCCACGAAAAGTAATACCACAAAAAACACAAAAAAACAGGGCCCACGAAGGACACTAAAAACACGAAATAATATATTATTATTTTTTTTGTTGTTCATTTTGTTGTTAATCTCTTTCGTGCATTTCGTGTCTTTCGTGGGAAGTCTTTATTTCTAATTTATTTAACAATTCTTTTTATCCCTATCTTCATTGCTCCAAAATTTAACAAAATCCCTAATCGAAATCCAGTTGCATTTAAATAATTAATCACTTGAGACTCATGCTCTGGCAGTAATCCTTTAATTGCTTTACATTCGACAATAATCTTATCATAACAAACAAAATCTGCACTGTAATATTTGCTAAGATACACATCTTTATATTGTATTCTCAATTGCCTTTCTTTATCAAAAGGGATTCCCTGTTTTTCAAATTCTATTGCCAACGCTTCCTGGTATACTGGCTCAAGAAACCCATTTCCTAAGGTCTTATGTACTTCTATTGCAGCTCCTATGATTTTGTGACTTTCCTGTCTGTAAATTAAATCGGTCAAAATTTTTTTATTCCTTCACGCTCGATGTTTCTATATCTCCGATCAAATAATTAATTTAACGCTATTATGTTAAATAAAGTATTAAATTATTTAAGTTTTTTAATAGATTTATTTGCAATAAGTATTTTCATTTGATCAATGGCTATTTTGTTTAATTTTAGTAATCTTTCATCCGAAGGGATCTTTTGTTTAATAAGTTCTGAATTAAAACTTTCCATGTTTGATAAAACAACCAATTGTTCTAATGTTGCATAATCCCTAATATTTCCCTGTAAATTTGGGTTTTCATCCCGCCATTCTTTTGCCGTCTTTCCGAATAAAGCGATGTTTAATAGGTCAGCTTCATCAGCATAAACATATTTCCGTTTACTTTCCATTATATTTTCAGGAATCAAATTCTTTCTTATTGCATCGGTATGTATGTGGTAATTAACCTTAGCTAGTGTTCGAGACACATCCCAAATTAACTGCTTTTGTTCAATTTCAGCTTGTTTTAGTCTCTGAAATTCCTTAAGCAAGTATAATTTAAATTCTGCACTTATCCAAGTTGCAAATTCAAATGCTATATCCTGATGAGCATAAGTTCCACCGTATCTTCCAGTTTTAGAAATTATACCAATTGCATCTGTTGCAGCTATCCATCTTTTGGGGGTAAGAGAAAAACTATTTGAACCTGATTCATTTTTAAATCCATCGAATTCGATGGAATTAAAATTTGGGTTATGCAATTGTTCCCACAGTCCAATAAATTCAATAGTACTTCGATTTCTCATCCAATTCTGAAGGATATAATCGCTTCTTTCCACGTCTTTATATCTTGCTATATCAGTTAGTGAAATATAATCTTCTTTTTCTTTTGAAAAAATTACTACTTCTGTTCCTTTAACATGTATCTTTTTATTTTTCATAAATTATTTTTGAATTTTAATATTCCTACTTTTAATAACCTTAAATAAATAAAAATAATTATTTTTCACACTCAACAAAAGTACACTCATTCACCCGAACCGAAGCCTCAAAGGCATTCACCCCGTAAGTCAACCCCTCAAACCGGCAAAACTCAAACACACCGCACCCTTCACTCTGGTTTAATTCTATACCCCAGGCACCGCCTGATACCGTGGCATCATAGGGTTTGAAGAGGACTGCGGAGGTGCTGTCTGTACCTTTTGCCTGCAGGGTACCGTTAATGCGCAGCTTGCCGGCAGTGCCCTGCTGGTCTGCTTTGAACAGTACCGTCACCTCACCGGTAATGTTCAAAGAAGCGCCCTGTTCCACAGTAACCACTCCTTCTACTACATAATCCTTACCCGAAGACCAGGTAGTGTTTTGAGAGATGCTGCCGGTGACGGTTGTCTGGTTGGAATTTTCAGAATCTGTTGGGGATTTGGTGCAGTTTACAATTAATAAAATGAATAATGTATAATGAATAATGAATAATGTTTTTGTACACGGCATCATATGTTTTTTATTTGTCTTTCTTTGGACACATTATGTTTTTTTGTGGTAAGATTATTTTATGTTTTTAGCTTTATTATTTCTTGCAGTATTCAATATTGTAGTCAAGATTTTTATTATTTCTTCGCACTCTCTTAAAATATTTTGATTCTGTATAAATTTACTTTGATTTAGCAGTTTTATCCAGTATCTGGTTTCGTTCGCCTCCTTGTATGCGATTGACATCTTGGCAATGAAATCTCTATGACTTTGAGCAGAATCTGCTTCTACCGCATTTGCACTCTACCCGGTGAAATAAGATTTGAGCCTTTTATGAAGAAACATCCTTCCATAATGTGTTTTAAAATATTTCTCTCTTCTCAGAGCATCTTCTTTATTAATACATGCTTCATAATAAATTAATTTAAACGGCCTTCTATGTTTAGTTGAATTTACTAAACCTTTTTGATGTTGCTCAAATCTTAATTTTACATTCTCTGTAAAACCTGAATAAAATTTAGTATCCTGTTCGCTTTGTAATATATATGTATAATACATGTCCACCTTTGTAAAATTATTTCACCGGGCAAGCGGATGTGGCGGATCGAAGAAATTGCTTTGACATAACATACTCTTTTTTATCATAAATAAGACACTTATAAATTTCTATTACTTTTAATGAAAAGTCAAATGTTTTTTCTAAAATGATATTCTTTTTCTTCTCAATTACTTTTCTCATTATACATTATACATTATTCATTATACATTATTCATTGTGTACGCATTATACATTATTCATTATTCATTAAATTTATAGCTTTCCTGTCTGTAAACTAAATCGGTCAAAATTTCTTCATTCCTTCATACTTGTAATGTATTATCTGTTCACAAAAATTATTTATAATTAGTATATTGCAGAAACAACATATCAACTTTTATAAATATTATCATGATGATCAAAGTCAAGCAAGATTACTATCTTTTCTTCTCATTGATTTCATATATCAATACAAAGGATCCCCCTACATGCACTCTTCTCTTGTTTTGTAAAGGTTTTTTTAACGACTTGAAACGATAAGGATTGTCCAGGATTTCTTGTACTTTTTTATATATTAACTCAAGCATTTTTCTGTCTTTTTTCTTAAGCTTCTTAAATTTTTTATCAAGGCTCTTTTTAATTGCAAGTGTATACATTATTTTAATCCATATCTTTCACGAAAATCTTTCACCATAACTGTCTCTTCAAGATCAATATCTTTCATCCGTGAAATAAATTCATCACTAAGATCAGGCTCTTCCATAAGTTTTTTCTTAATAAAATCCATATCATGCTTTAAATCAACAACCATCTCATAAACCTTTTCAATGGTAATGTCTTTTTTACTATGCATGTTTTAATTCTCCTTTTATTATAACAGGGAGCATGGATCCGTTAATCCACAACTTCCCTTTATTCCCCTCATAATCTACTTTGAATAATATATCAACATTACAGGTAATATTCAAGGAAACACCTTGCTCTACGGTCACGGTTCCTTCTATTATATAGTCAGTACCGGAGGTCCAGGTGGTGTTTTGCGTTATGGCGCTGTTTACGGTTAGTTGGTTGGTGTTGTCGGAGTTGGTGGGGGTTTTGGTACAGTTTATTAAGGATAAAGGAAAAAGGAAAAAGGAAAAAGTCCCAACCACCATACCAATAGTGACTAAAAGTGATTTTGTTCTGGTGCCTTGGTTTTGTTTCAACTATTTATCCTTGTATAAAGATAAGGAAAAAGGATGAAGGAAAAAATCCCCACAGCCCTACCTATTTCAGGCTATTATTTTCGTATTGTTCTTATTAGTTCTCTTACTTTTTCCTTTTTCCTTGCAACTTTTTCCTTTTTCCTTTTTCCTTGCAACTTCTCACTTCTTCCTTTTTCCTTGCAACTTTATAATAACTCTTGTCATTATACATTATTCATTATGCATGCATTACGCATTATTCAAATCAAATCCTTCACTGCATCTGCAAAAGAATTAAAATCTTCCAACTTGTCCAGAAGGGAAAATAATCTCTTATTATCAACTGCCACATATTCATGAATAAGTATATTTCTCAGACCTGTCATACCTGTTAACGTATCTCCAAGCTGCCCTGATAAATACTCATGTTCAACCAGTAATTTAATGCACTCAGAATAATTTTGAGGATTGCCAAGATTATATTTAGCTGTCAGATGACAGGCAATATCTATAACGATCTGTATAGACTCAAATATGCCATAACGC
>Ga0180433_10004112_pt1 | contig 20653 bp, 20 predicted proteins | sample SS_ome_8_FD_132980 | JGI IMG/M metagenome (GOLD analysis project Ga0180433, IMG submission 132980) | Hypersaline lake sediment archaeal communities from the Salton Sea, California, USA - SS_1_D_1 metaG | ecosystem: Environmental > Aquatic > Non-marine Saline and Alkaline > Hypersaline >... | reverse complement strand
CAACTCGTGAGGCACGACGCCAAAGAAATATTTGATTGGGGAAGGTGCTACTGGTGTTACACCTGGCATTGCTCCTTTGGCAAATACATGCATCTGCCTGCCTACATGGAAAAGCTGTATGCCGATCTTTACTCCCGGTGCAGCCTCATGGATACGCCGAGCCATAGCAGCTATACTGGGTATATATTTGTCATTATGTAGCATCGCTATATATTTGCTACCCGCACCTGACATATCAGGACAACCACCGCCAATATTTATTAACCCTACACCCCCTTTGGCACGCTCAACGTAGAATTCTATAAAGTCTTCCCTGTAGTATCCTCCTGAATCTGCATGTCCCCCTATTGCGCCCATGCAAATTCGGTTCTTCAGCTCCATGCCGCCGATGCTTGCCTTGCTAAACAATTTCTCTAGTTTCTGCATCCTTTCTTCTCCTTTATTTTATTTCTCGGAAACAGAAATACTCCAAACTAGACTAAATCCCTATGATGGGACAAATAGAGTTAGGAAAATTGCCCTGCCCCCAATAATGATACCACTCTTTAACTCATTACCACGGCTAGAATAGTCTCAGGAGCTGCAGGCTGGTATCCCAGAGAGCTATGCGGACGTATCCTATTATATTCCCTTCGCCATTGCTCTATCAAGACCTTGGCTTCTTCAAGCATTAGCATAATAAGACATATGGCACCCTTTGACGAGAACCAAGTAGTCTTGCATGGCAACTTGACAAAAATGGAACCCTATTATATAAAGTATACAAGATATTGGTATACCAATTATGGGAGTACAATCTATGGGAGAACAAAATGTATATGATGCGCAGAAGCATATTTGTTTCAATATCGGGCGAGTAATGCGTCGAGTATATGACCACTACGAAAAACGACTAACGGCCTACAATCTGACTACACCGCAATTCTTTGTCTTCAATGCCTTATGGATGGGTGATGGCATAAGTGTCAACGAGCTTGGAAAGCGAGTTTTTTTAGACTGCTCAACACTCACCGGTATTATCGATCGGATGGAAAGAAATGGCTATGTTGAGCGCAGACCGAATGCTGATGATAGACGGTCGCTACTGATATACCTCACTGACAAGGCTCAGGAACTAGGACCACGTATCATTGAATTTGCCGATGAACTTGATACTGCTTTGCGACAGCCGTTTTCTAAAAAAGAAATGAACAACTTTGAGCGAGTGCTCAGAGCATTGGCGGAGACCACGTACTGAAATGTTATCGTGTTTAGGGATATTGATTGGCATTGGTATAACTAGAAAAAAGGAAAGGAGAAAATACCGTGTCTCACCAAAAGATTTACGAGCGCTTTATTGACCGTTTAAAGCAATCATGGTGGGGTTTGCCTGAAGCGGAGGAATTGATGCCCTTGATAAAGGCCACCTATACCCCTGAAGAAGCCTCTCTGCTAACTGGAATGCCTCCTTCAGCGGTAAACGTGGAGGAACTTGCCGAGATGAAACAGATGGACACAGTCGAGTTGAGAGTGCGGCTGGATGCGCTGGCCGAGAAAGGTCTGGTCTTCCGCACCATAAGAGGCGAGACCATCCGCTATAGACTTAACGATTCCTTCTTCGTCCATTATAGGAGCGCTTTCTGGGCTGGGCACACGGATGAGTGGACAAAGGCCATAGCACCTCTGGTGAATCAATACTACTACCACGGCGGCTTTGACCAGTATGACTTGACACACTTGAAGGCGCTGCGAGTGCTGCCCATTCAACAGACGATAGAGGACACCCGCCAGATTCTACCCTACGAAGATACAATCAAACTGCTGGATTCTGTAAATTATTTTACTGTCTCTACTTGCCCTTGCCGACACCGGAAGAACATCGACCCGGATTCTCCCAACTGCAAGTACCCTGGGCCGGGAGGTAACATTGAGGTTTGTCTGCATTTTAACCAGCTCGGTAAATATATTGTGGAAAACGGTTTGGGGCGAGAAATAACCCGCCAGGAAACCGAGGACATTCTCCGCGGCTGCGCCGAAGCCGGGCTAGTGCACGGTGTGTCTAATCAGCAGGAAGGAGTGGACACCATCTGCAATTGTTGTCGGGACTGCTGTATATGCTTTGAGGCGTTATATAAACTAAAGCATTCAATGAGCCTGAGTCCGGCCAACTACCGGGTGCGCAACAGTCCGGAGCTCTGCATCGGCTGCGGGCTCTGTGTCAAGCGCTGCCCTATGGGAGCAATACATCTGGAAGACTTCCCGGAGGCCAAGAACAGAATTACCATGGTGGCAGCCGAGAACGAAAACGGCAAGAAGGAGCTCAAGAACAAAACAGGCAAGGTATCAGTAGTTAATCCCGACCTCTGTATTGGCTGTGGCGTTTGTGCCTACAAATGCCCTACGGAATCGCTCACGCTCGAGCGTCGTGAGGTTATCGAGGAGCCACCAAAGGATGCACGCGAGTATGCAAGGCTGGTTATAGCAGATTTTGCGGCTGCCCAAGCCCAACCCGAACATGGAAGTAGTAAGAAGAATAAATGAGTTTGTAACCGAATTCCTTACGCCCAACCCATCGTGGTTTTTCCAATCAGGCGACGTACCATGCCGAGAAACCTAGTATGCTACAGGATCTACGATCGGATATTTGGGAGATTGAATTACCAGTGATTAGCAAGGAGGTGGTGGTTCATGATTAAGGTTCAACTTCAATAGGGAGGGGATATCACAACGCACATGCCAACCGATTCATCGTGAAAGGAGTGGTGAAGACAATGGCTACCGGTAGTAATGGAGTTCGAGCAAAAACAGTCTGTCCCTATGCCTCTAGTTTATGTCCATGCCGGGATGGTGTCGTTATTAAACTGGAAAACGGCAAGATAGTTGGAATTGATGGTGACAAGGACCATCCCATAAGCAAGGGTTATATCTGTCCAAAAGGCCGATATAGTTGGGAATTTGTATATCACCCCGACCGTTTCAAGCAGCCAATGCTGAAGGCTATCTCTGGCTGGAAGGAAATCTCCTGGGAGGATGCTCTTGATACAGCGGCGGAGCGACTTGGCGAGGTGAAGCAGAGGTACGGCCCCTTATCATTCTGCGCGGCTAACGTTTTTTCCGGGCTGTCGCCGGTACTGCTGTTCAGTCACACCATGGGTAGTCCAAATACAATGCACAACCTTGATTTGTGTCAGGGTCCACACATAATTTCTGACCGGATAACCTTCGGGCATGTCCTTTCTATTTACCATGGTGCTCAGGATTTCCATAACTCAAAATGTATTATGCTCGTAGGCACTGACCTGGCTAACTCCACCGGCGGGCACTGGCAGGATATCCTGTATGCTCAGAAAAATGGAGCAAAGCTAATCGTGGTTGACCCCAGGCGTTGCGAATCAGCTAAACATGCCGACATTTGGTTGCAAATCAGACCCGGCACCGATGGTGCTCTTGCCTTGGGTCTGCTTAACATCATTATCAACGAAGGGCTCTATGATAAAGACTTTGTGGAAAACTATTGCGTTGGGTTTGACCAGTTACATAAGCATGTTCAGCAATACACTCCGAAGAAAGTTGCCGAAATAACCTCGTTGTCAGAGGAACAAATAGTGCACGTAGCCCGAACGATAGGTAATTCCAAGCCTATAAGCTACCGCGGCAATAACGGTCTTACCCAGCAGGTGAACTCCACGCAGGCATCGCGTACCTTTTCCATACTAATAGCTATTACTGGTAGCATTGATGTCCCAGGTGGCAATCTTATCCCTTCAAGCACTGGTTTGGATACAGGTACTCAACTTCTGAAAAGCACCCGCCTCCCAAGGGAAGTGGAAGAACAGCGACTCGGGGCCAAGAGTTTCCCCCTGTGGTCAGGGGCTGACGGTTTTATGCACGCCGCACATGTACCCACGGTTATCAATGCCATGATCACTGGGGAGCCCTACCCTATTAAGTCAATGCTGATCATCAATGCAAATCCGGTAGTATCTTACCCTGATACTAAAAGAGTAATAGAAGCCTTGCAGAAGCTAGCATTCCTCATGGTTCTCGCCTATACACCCAGTCCAACCACAGAATTAGCCGATCTAGTACTGCCGATCAAACATCCATTAGAACAGAATGATTTCCACCTTCCCGAGTATGCCAACTGCATTCATGCCATGCCTAAGGTTGTTGAACCACCTAAAGGATGTCTTGATGACATGGAGATAATGTATCGCCTCTCTGAGAACATGGTAGAAAAGGGGTATATTGAAAAGAACCCAATACCGTGGAAGAATCGGGATGAGTACATCGAGTCGGTCTTTAGCCAGACAGAAATGAGCTTAAAAGAATTCTTTGAAAAAGGCACCATTATAATTGAGCGTGAATACAGAAAATATGCTAAGAACGGGTTCCGAACTCCATCGGGTAAAGTTGAACTGTATTCGTCACTAATGGAACGCTATGGTTATGACCCTCTACCGGTATTTTCTGAGCCAGCCGAGAGTCCGCTGAACATGCCGAAGCTGGCAGAAGAATACCCTCTTCTTCTCACTATCAGCCGGAACCAATACTACTACGGGACACGTTCTGCTGGTCACCAGTGGTTAAGAAATCGCATACCCTACCCGCAATTGCAGATACATCCCGATGCTGCCAAGAAAAGGGGCATTCAGCAAGGTGATAAGGTAGTGGTAGAAACACCACGTGGCAGTTTTCAGCACGTAGCAGAATTAACCGAAGACGCCCATCCACAGGTAGTCAATGGGTCATTTGGCTGGTGGTTACCAGAGGGGCAAGTTCGTGATGGGAGTGCGCTAGAAGTAAATATCAATGCTACTATGTCCTATGACCCTCCATATGACCCGGTGGTCGGCATAAACAGCGTGCAGAATCTGATGTGCCAGGTGAGCAAGGCATAGTAGCTTATACGAAGTCCACCACATAATAGTCTAATTCAACCACCTGGCCTACCCCCAATAGTTGTACCGCTTCTTAAGTTAGCCCTTGGTCGCTAGTTCAAATTCGGCAGTAGCCATTGAACTACATAGGCTGTTTGTAGCAGACATTCAAATAGTGGCAATTCCCGAAGAGATGAAAATCCGTATTGCAGTACCTTTAGAATTTATTACCATTGAACAAACATCGGCATGACGACATGTAAATAGTTGTCCACACCGACTGGGCGGAGGACGCCGGGGCTGGAGGATGTGGTGGTTTCTAAAGCGACTTGCTTCTGATGCAGCACAGACAGTACATCCGAGAGATATTTTGCGTTGAAGGCAATCTTGGACGCCTCACCGTCAATCAAGGCGTCAATCTCACCTATATTATCGCCGACCTCTTCAGCCTTGGCTGAAATATTCATTTTGCCGGGTGTAAGCTCCACGCCGGGAGTAACAACCAGCCGAACTATACCGCTGCCATCACGGGCAAAAATAGAGGCCATCCTGATGGCTCGCAGGAACTCAGCCACATCAACCACAGCCCGGCTAACATAGCTCTGCGGGATCAGTTGTGAGTAGTTGGGGAATGTGCCCTGGATAAGCTGTGACACCATCTCTATGTTCTTCAACCTGAACAAAATCTGGCTCTTTTGCTGATTTACCGTGATTTCAACCGGCTCTTCCTGGTCGGCAAGGAAGCGGCTCATCTCATTCAAGGCGCGCGCCGGTACGATCAGGGCAGCTTTCTCCTTAACCGGCGATAGCAAAGAGGTATTATGTACGGCTAACCTGAAGCCGTCAGCCGCCGCCATAGCCAGCTTATCACCATCGAATTCAAGCTGAATCCCGGTAAGTACGGGGCGGGATTCTTCAGTAGCAGCAGCAAAAGTAACCTGGCTGATCCCGTCTCTCAAAGCTTCAACCTCAATTTTAGTTTCTATACCATCGGCTACCTGAGGAATGGGTGGAAAATCTTGAGCATCGAGGCCATTGATTCGAGCCTCGAAACGAGCGCACTTGAGCTGGAGTGTACGCTGAGTGAGGGCGATGTCAATTTTGTCGTTGGGGAGAGAACTGGTGAATTCGGTCAAAAGTCTGGCGGGTATGGTGATGGCGCCTTCTTCCTCTATTTTAGCACCGACCCAGCAACTAACCGCTATCTCCAAATTGGTGGCGGATAGCTTAAGACGAGACTGGTCGGTCGCTATCAAGACATTCTGAGTGATGGGCAAGGTACTTCTTGTAGCCACAGCCCGGCTAACTATGCCTAGCCCTTTACTCAGATTTTCTTGAAGGCAGGATAGTTTCATGTCACACCCCCCAACAGTTGTAGTGTCAAAGTATACCCCGCCCGCTGGGCCAAGTCAATTGGTTTCGGATTATTCTAGTGAGATTCTGCCGCTTTTACCGCCGCTTTTTTTGACAAGGCGGATATTTTCCAGCCGCAGCTTTAGGTCTACTGTTTTGCACATGTCATAGATGGTCAGCCCGCTTATGGCGACAGCAGTTAAAGCTTCCATCTCGAAGCCGGTCTTGCCGCTGCCTTTAACCGTTGCCGTAATTCCCACCGCCGAAGCTTTTTCATCTATGGCTAACTCGATATTGACATCCTCAATCAACAGCGGGTGGCATAGGGGTATAAGGCGATGAGTCTCTTTAGCTGCCATAATACCGGCAACACGAGCTGCAGCTAAAACGTCGCCTTTCGGCATCTTGCCCTTCTTAAGCAGGTCTAGAGTCTTAGCTTGCATCAAAACTCTGCCCCTGGCTACAGCCTGCCTGGCAGTAACCGGCTTTTCGCCCACATCAATCATCCGGATATCTAAAGACGAACTCATATCAACCTCCCACCTGAGACATAAGACGTTTGCTAGAGGTCCGGCCCTGTTGTAGCTCATGTTTATATGGCTTCGATTGAATTGCCTCGACAATGACCTCTTTCAGCTTTTCAGACGAGGCACCGCTGCGCAGTGGCAAACGAAGGTCAATCTCCCGGTCACTGAGCAAACAGGGACGGAGCTTACCTTCGGCAGTAAGGCGTAGACGATTACAATCGAAGCAGAAGTGCTGGCTAACCGGAGTAATAAAGCCGATAGTGCCTTTAGCCCTGGGAAAACTGAAATATTTAGCCGGACCATTGCCGGTGATAGGCAAGCTGGGCTTCAGCTTTCCCAATCCATCGAGGCGCTTCTTTACTTCGTCGGCAGACATGAATTGAGGATTAACATTGGTCTTCCCTACAGTTGAATGTGTCTCCGGCGGGTTATCCGGGGCAAAGGTCATTAACTCGATAAAGCGTACATGCCAGCCTTCAGTTATAGTCAAATTGGCGAAATCTAAAATCTCGTCATCATTTACGCCGCGCATAACCACCATATTTATCTTGACCGGATTCAGTCCACAAGTCTTAGCTGCTTCGATACCCTGTAGTACATCATTCAATTTATGGTATCGGGTGACATATTTAAACTTATCCTGCTTCAATGAATCCAGGCTGACATTAACCCGCTTCAAGCCTGCCTTCTTAAGCTCAGCGGCGTACTTCTCGAGTAGAACGCCATTCGTAGTCAGCGAGATATCATCTATTGCATCTATATCAGCCAGCATATTCACCAATTCCGGCAGATTGGCCCTGACCAATGGCTCACCGCCAGTAAGCCTTATCTTATTAATACCAAGCTCGGCAGCCAATCTGGCAACCGTGACAATCTCCTCGTAGGTCAAAATTTCGCCGTGAGGCAGCAGGTCAATGCCTTCAGAAGGCAGGCAGTAGATACAACGCAAATTGCAACGGTCAGTCACCGAGATGCGAAGATAATTGATGGGGCGCTTAAACGCATCGGAAAGGCCAGTCATGTTTTTACTTTCTCCGCAAGCTGTTCCAGCACTGGATACGCCTCACGAGCAGCCCTGCCACGATGGCTGATTTTATTCTTTGTGTCTAAGGGCAGCTCCGCCATGGTTTTATCAAATTCAGGAAGGTAAAAAACCGGGTCGTAACCAAACCCGCTCTCACCTTCAGGATGGAAAGCAATAAAGCCCTGGCACTCTCCACGACATAGCTCGGTACTTCCCTCCAGTGTAGCTATGGCAATAACACATTTGAAACGGGCAATCCGCTTTTCCCAGGGGACATCCTTAAGCCTACGCAAGAGGTATTCAATCCTGTCTTTATCGCTGGCCATCTCACCAGCAGCGCGAGCCGAGCGGACACCCGGCTCACCACCCAAAGCATCGACCTCAAGCCCGGAATCATCAGCTAGGGTGATAAGGCAGCTCGCGCCGGCATATGCAGTTGCTTTCACCCTGGCATTCTCCTCGTAGCTAGGATAGTTTTCCTCCACATCTACATTTACACCCACCTCATCCGGGGTCACCATCTCAAAAGGCAGGCCGCTCAGTAGATGGCGATACTCGCGGGCTTTTCCCCAATTGGTAGTGGCTAAAAGCAACTTGGACATGTTTCCTTCCTGACATTATCGAAATCGATTAAATCTTTTCGAACCTGCCTTTAAGCTTCTGCATCACCTGGGGCATTGTAGTGTATTCCATCTCCTCCAGAGGTAGACGATGGGGTTCAAAAGGCCCATGACGGCGTAGCATATCAGCCATATCCAGAGCTTCCTGACGAGCATTATTGAAAGCCGGGTCATCGAACATATCAAGTGGCCCAACAAGTTTACCGTCAGAAAGTTGAAATCCTGCGGAGATCACCCTAGGCGGTCCATCAAAGCGGGTGGGATTGCTCTCTCTAACGGCTACCGGCATCAAGGGCCCGTTATGTGAACCCCTCATCCAGCCCTCGACGATATGAGGATGCGCAAAAGGCTCAAGTACCTCGCCCACCGCCGGGAACTTTCCCTGAGAACGCACAATACACACCGGGTCGTCCTTGCCGACATATCTGCCGGCAATCAGAGCCAGTTTCTGTGTGGAAGAAACAGCCGCTATTTCGCCGCTCTCCCGATGGTATACCGCTTTAACGGCAAAGCGGCCCGGTGCGCCTATAAAAACCAGCATATCGTAGATTTCCACAGGGGCGTCGAAGTTTATCTTCTTGCTCTCTTTGACATCGTGCACCTCGAATGAAAAACCGCCATGCATATTGCCGGCAATTACCAGCCCAATGGTATTGAAAGGGTCGGCGAAGATCTTGTACAGGGGCAGATTCCAGGCGCCTGAGGCCGTTTTGTCCGCCATGAAAATGATGATGGTTTCAGCGTCTCGCTCCTCGATTTCCATCTCAGCCACCCCAGGCCCCATGCCCTTCACATTGCCGGAAAAGGCATCAGCCAGCAGGTCCTGACCGGCACCATGCAGCTTCAGCTTTTTGGCCACATCTGCACAGTCAATGAAGGTATCCCAGCCTAATTGGTGAATTTCGCTGCTGTCCTCACCTTTCTGGTGAGTCATTATTAGCTGAAGGTCATCTCCGCACCTGGTGACATGATAGTCTATGAGAAGTCCCTTCTTCTTTGCCTGCGCCATGCAACTTTCACCTTTATCCATCACCTCCGGGTGCGAGCTGGAATGGCCGACATAGCCGCCGATGTCAGCCTTGATCACACTTAACGTTAATTTCATCTTGTCCCCCTTCTTATAAATTTATATTTTGTGCTTCTGAAGATTGTTCACAATGTCAAAAGCTGAAAGGCATATCCATGCTTTCAACCTTTGATTTTTGACTTTCATATTATACCAGCGCCGGCAGCCGATATTCTCCAAAAACCTTTCGCAATACACCGCAGACTTCACCCAAGGTTGCGTAGGCGCTCACCGCTTCCACAATATAGGGCATGAGATTTTCATCGCCCTGGGCAGCCTGGCGTAATGCCTCAAGCTTCGTCGAAACCAGATCATTATCCCTATCCCGGCGCAGCAGGCTGATCCGCTCTAGCTGTCGCTTCTCACCTTCTTTATCCATCTCCAGTATTGGAATGCTTATCAGTTCATTCATGGCATAGTCGTTGACACCAACAATAATGCGTTTTTTACTATCTATCTCTTGCTGGTAGCGATAAGCCGAGTCAGCTATTTCTCTGTGAAAGAATCCCTTTTCTATGGCAGGGATAACACCACCCATCATGTCTATTTTGGCAAAATAATCATAGACAGCTCTTTCTGTATTATCAGTGAGGCATTCAATAAAATAGCTACCGCCTAGCGGGTCTATAGTATTGGCAATGCCACTTTCGTGGGCAATAATTTGTTGTGTTCGCAAAGCAACGGTCACTGCTTTCTCCGAAGGCAGAGCCAGTGCCTCGTCCATGGAGTTTGTATGCAGTGATTGCGTCCCGCCAAGAGCCGCAGCCAGCGCCTGAATTGTAGTACGAACGATGTTGTTTTCAGGCTGCTGGGCGGTGAGCGAACAACCAGCCGTCTGGGTATGAAAGCGCAGCCATTGAGAGCGCTCGCCACCGTTGAACCGCTCTTTTATCTCTCTTGCCCAGATACGGCGGGCAGCACGGAATTTAGCGACCTCCTCGAAGAAATCGTTATGGCAGTTGAAGAAGAAGCTGAGCCTGGGAGCAAAATCATCCACCTTTAGCCCGCGATTAACCCCTTCCTGAACATAGGCAAGACCATCAGCTAAGGTGAATGCCAGCTCCTGACCAGCAGTGGCACCAGCTTCACGTATATGATAACCGCTGATGCTGATGGTATTCCATCGCGGTACTCGTCTCATACCAAACTCAAAAGTGTCAACTATAAGGCGCATAGACGGCTTTGGCGGAAATATGAAAGCATTCTGCGCCATGTACTCCTTAAGTATATCGTTCTGTATAGTGCCACCTAACCTATCCAGCGGTATACCTCGTTTCTGAGCATTAGCAAGATACATAGCCCAGATGACCGCTGCCGGTCCGTTTATAGTCATAGACGTGGTTATCTCATCAATGGGAATACCATCAAACAGTATCTCCATGTCAGCCAAGGATGAGACAGCCACACCACACTTGCCGAACTCACCCCTGGCTTCAGGGGCATCGGTGTCATAGCCATTTAATGTAGGAAAATCAAAGGCAACGCTCAGACCTGTTTCTCCATGCTCTAAAAGATATTTGTAGCGGGCGTTGGTCTCCTCGGCACAGCCGAAACCAGCAAACATGCGCATAGTCCACAGCCTGCCTCTATAACCAGTAATGTGGACACCGCGGGTATATGGATATTCACCGGGAAAACCCAGGTCCCGAATATAGTCTAAATCAGCAATGCCGAGAGGCGTATACAGGCGCTCAACAGGCACACCCGAGGTAGTGATAAAGGAATCTTGCCTTTCCTCAAAAGATTCAGCCTGGACATGCCACTGATTAGCCTTCTTCTGCATTTCTTCTGATTTTCGGCGTCCCGACGTGCCCATATCTGCTTCCCAACCTAATACTCTATGCCCTTACGGGACAATATACCTTTATCATACGGATGTTTTATCTTAACCATATCGGTAACTAAATCAGCCAGCTCGATTAACTTCGGGTCAGCGTAACGGCCGGTAAGAATAAGCTCCACCTTTTCCGGTTTGTCATTTATCAGCTTAATTACGTCATCCAAGTTAATCAGCTTCCAAGCTATAGCAACGTTCACCTCATCGAGTATGACTACGTCATATTTCAGGCTGAGCATGGCCTTCCGGGCAGCTCCCAGGGCTTTTCGGGCTTCTGCTTTCTCCTCCGGCTTAACATTGTTCGGGTCAACAAAATCCCGAAACCCAAATCTACCAAAGGTGACTCCGGGCAGTTCGGATAGGATTTTCTGCTCTCCGTAGGGAAAATCACCCTTCATGAAGAAAACGATATGGACACACAACCCATGCCCCAGGGCGCGGAGAGCCATCCCCAGAGCTGCTGATGTTTTACCTTTGCCACCACCGGTAAAAACTTCGACCAGTCCCCTGGCTGAATTTTCAGCAGGTAAGGTCTCGGCTGATTCCCTGGTCACCTCAACGGAAGTTTAACAAAAAGCCAAATATAGTGTCAAACGAATCGAACGTAGCCATTGACATACTGTGACTTAACTGTATAATAAACTATCGGCTTGTTTCACATAACCCAGCTGCGCATAAATATTTCTTGCAGCAAGTCCAATTTCAGGAGGTAAATTATGGGTGGTGGCTATATTGGTAAAATTTTGTTCGTTGACATGGCAAAAGCCACGATAGCAGAGGAATTTGCTGAAGACCGATTGTATCAGGACTTCCTGGGCGGCTACGGCATCGGCGCCAGGATACTGTTCAGCAGACAGAAAGCGCAGGTCGACCCACTGGGACCAGATGCTATGCTCGGATTCGTCGCCGGACTTCTAACCGGCACACCCACCCTATTCGGAGCAAGATACGTAGTAGTAGGCAAATCGCCTCTGACCGGAACCTGGGGAGACGCCAACTCCGGTGGTGACTTCGGTCCACATATGAAATTCGCCGGCTATGATGCCGTTTTCTTCTCGGGTATATCCCCAACCCCCGTTTATCTGCTTATCGACAACGGCAAAGCCGAACTAAGAAATGCGGATAAACTGTGGGGCAAGGACACCTGGGAAACAGAGTCGTTTCTACAAGACGAGCACGGCAAGGAATCCAGGATAACCTGCATAGGCCCATCAGGAGAGAGCCTATCCCTAATCTCATGCATCATCAGCAATGGAGGAAGAGCCGCCGGACGCTCCGGGCTGGGGGCGTTGATGGGGTCGAAGAAACTAAAAGCCATAGCTGTAAAAGGGGATAAACCGGTTCCTATTGCCCATGAGTCAGAGATAAAGGAGGCAAGGAAAAAACACCTCGGCCAGCTGGGAGGCACCGTTGAATCCTTCCGCAGGTTCGGCACCTGTGCCGGCATGAATAGGTTAGTCCAGGCCGGTGACACACCTGTCAAGAACTGGAAGGGGACAGCATTAGACTTCACTACTGCTGCAGCCATCAGCGACCAGAATGTAATAAGCCTGCAAGAGCACAAGTACGGCTGCTGGCAGTGCCCTGTCGCCTGCGGCGGGCATATGAAACCGGGCACGGGGCAGTATCAATACCCGGCACTAGTTCACAAGCCGGAATACGAAACTCTAGCAGCCTTCGGCTCCATGTGTCTGAACGACAACCTCGAGTCCATAATAAAGGTCAACGACATTTGCAACCGCTACGGTCTGGACACTATATCTGCCGGTTCCATTATAGCCTTCGCTATAGAGTGCTACGAAAACGGCTTAATCAGTAATAAAGACACCGATGGCATAGAACTTAAATGGGGCAACCATAAAGCCATTGTCGAAATGACAGAAAAGCTGGCAAAGAGGGAAGGTTTTGGTCAGGTGCTAGCCGACGGAGTCAAACGGGCTGCCAACCAGATAGGCAAAGGGGCAGAAGAGTTTGCCATTCACATACACGGCCAGGAAGTGCCCATGCACGACCCGAAACGCTTCCTGAACTATGCCACCTCTTATATTGATACCACTCCGGCACGCCATACACAGGGCAACTACAGTACTAAGCCAGCCAGCGGTCTGGAATTTCCGGCATACGACCGCAAGTCCACTGCCGGCCGTGGCGAGGCAAACAAGATGGGCAGTGACCTGATGCATGCCATAAGCTGTGCCGGCCTGTGCCAGTTAGGTATGGGTTTCATGGATGCCAGCGCCCTCACCGACTTCTTGAACCTGACCACTGGATGGAACTGCAGCATGGATGACCTGTTGAAAATAGGAGACAGAATTGCCAACATACGGCAGGCATTTAATATCCGTGAAGGTTTAGGCATGGCTGACTTCAAAGTACCAGGCAGAGTTTCCGGCAACCCTCCACCTGAAGCCGGACCCACCGCTGGAAGAAGTGCAGACTTCACTACAGTGCGCAACGATTACCTGGCCGCCAGGGATTGGGACGCCAGCGGCAAGCCCAGCAAGAAGAAACTGATTGAACTCGGCATGGAGGACGTAGCTAAGGCCATTTGGGATTGAATTTCCGGCTATAATGAATTTGACATTCATCCATCCAATCTGGTAAATTACACTTTGCTTTTGAAAATGACACAAACTTACGCTATAGTCGAAACCGGCGGCAAGCAATATAAAGTAGCCCCGGGCCAGAAAATCGATGTTGACCGCCTCGGCGTTGCCGAAGGCGAAGCTGTCGAGCTGTCTAAGGTACTACTTATCGCCGATGGAGAAGACACCATCATCGGTAGCCCGACCATAGATGGTGCCAAAGTAACCGCTACCTGCCTCGGCGAAAAGAAAGGTGACAAGGTTATCGTTTTTAAATATAAACCCAAGGTGCGCTATCGCCGGAAAAAAGGACATCGGCAGCTCTATGCTGAACTGAAAATCAATGAAATCATTAAACCCGGCGAAGAGGCAGCGCCGAAGAAAACTCGAAAGAAAAAGGCGGCAACCGGAGGTGAAAGCTAATGGCGCATAAGAAGGGCGGAGGCAGCACAAGGTACGGGCGTGACAGCCAGGCAAAAAGGCTGGGCGTGAAAAGATACGCCGGACAGCAGGTTAATGCCGGCACCATACTTGTCAGGCAACGAGGCACTCGTATTCGTCCGGGTAACAACGTCGGCATTGGCAAAGACCACACCCTGTTTGCCCTGATCGATGGCACCGTCAAATACGAACCTGCAACCAAGGACAGAAAAAAAGTCAGTGTTTATACCGAGCAAACGAAATGAAAGCTAAAATACATCCCGAATATCACAACGATGCCCAGGTAATCTGCTCCTGTGGCAATACCTTCACCACCGGTTCCACCAGAAAGACGCTGAAAGTGGAGCTATGCAGCAAATGTCATCCCTTCTTCACCGGCGAGCAGAAAATAGTCGACACCGCCGGTAGGGTGGAACGCTTCAAACGCCGCTACAAGCTCAACGAGTAATCATCACTTTCTCCCTCCTTAGACGGGAGAGAGTTAGAGTGAGGGCGGCAATCTCTGACAGGCTAAAGACCTGTCCCTGCATCCGACATCAGAAGGTGATAATGAAAGAGCAACCTTTCCACTACGGCGGACAGGCAGTAATGGAAGGCGTGATGATGCGGGGACGTGAGCATGTATCTATAGCCGTCCGCCGCCCCAATGGCGATATAAGTGTAATCAGCCAACCTCTTTCCCAGCTATACAAAGGCCGCGTGAGAAACTGGCCGCTCATCAGGGGCATAATTGTACTCATCGAGACTCTAGCCCTTGGGATTCAAGCCCTGCTTCACTCAGCCCAGGTTGCCGCAGCCGAGGAAGACGAAAAGGGCATATCTCCGCTACTACTGTGGGGGAGCGTGGTTGTTGCTGTTGTCTTCGCCGTAGCTCTATTCTTTGTGGCCCCACTTTTGCTAACCCGCTACCTCATCGACCCTTACATCACCTCAGCCTTAGTCAGCAACCTTATCGAGGGCGTCATTCGCATCATCATATTCATCGCCTATCTAAAAGCCATAAGCCTGATGCCGGACCTGAAAAGAGTTTTCGCTTATCATGGCGCCGAGCACAAAGCGGTAAATGCCTACGAATCAGGTGTGCCGCTGGAGCTGGAACACGTCAAAAACTACTCCACAGCCCACACCCGCTGTGGCACCAGCTTCCTGTTAGCAGTCATGGTAATCGCTATTTTCGTCTTCGCCCTGCTCGGTCGCCCGCCGCTGTGGATAAGCATTCTCTCACGCATTGTTCTCATCCCCGTCATCGCCGCCATCGGCTATGAATTTGTCCGTTTCGGTGCCGCCCACAGCCAGAACCGGTTTGTGCGCGGCCTGCTTGCCCCGGGTCTCGCGTTACAGTCCATGACCACGGGAGAACCGGATGACAGCCAGCTGGAAACGGCGATATCAGCGCTGAAAAAGGTAATCGAAGCCGATAGTGGAATTGCGCCTGCCTCTTCCTCGGCCGGAGAGGATAGCGAAGGCGAAACCTCAAATCACTGCAGCCCCTAATCCACGTCTTCTCTATCAAACTTCTGAAAGAAACAGCTCTGGTTTCCGGTGTGGCATACCGGACCGGCCGGATTAGCCCGAATCAGTATAGCATCGCTGTCACAGTCCTTTGCTATGGACTGTACTTTCAGAATACTGCCTGAGGTGGCACCTTTATGCCATAACTCCTGCCGACTACGGCTATAGAACCAGACCTCACCGCTATCGATAGTTCGCTGCAGGGATTCTTTATTCGAATAGCCCAGCATCAGCACTTCGCCATTCTCGGCATCCTGGATTATGACCGGAATTAGACCTTTATCATCGAATTTCAACATTACACACCACCTTATTCATTATCCGTTTAGTTTCCTATCTCTCAATAAACTTCCTGTGTGAAACCTCATAGACCCAGAGCCAGGGCTTCTCTCAAAATTACATCGCCGGTATAAAGCGCCCTGCCTACAATAGCCCCTTCTACACCGATTTCCGCAAGTTTCCTTAAATGATCCAGAGCCGAAATGCCACCGGCGGCGACAATCGGCAAATTCACACCTCCGACCATCTCAGCTATAGCCTCAAAACCGGGCTCAGTCAATGTGCCATCGCGTTTTATATCGGTATAGATAATACGCTTTGCCCCAGTATCTGCCATCCTTCTACCCAGCTCTAAAGCCGTAATTTCAGTGCTCTTTTTCCAGCCGCGAGTGGCTACATGCCCGTCTCTGGCATCGATACCAACGATTATAGCTTCACCATACTTCCGACACAGCCTCTTCACTATCTCCGGATTCTCTACAGCAGCCGTTCCCAGAATTACCCTAGCTATACCAATGGCTAGCAACTTTGGTATTGCAGCCTCATTCCTTATACCGCCGCCAAGCTGCACAGGCAGGTCTACACTTTTTACTATAGCCTCAACAACAGCAATATTGCGTGGCTCACCGCTGGCAGCGCCATCAAGGTCTACCATATGCAGCCGACCAGCCCCTTGAGCCTGCCATTCGAGAGCTACAGCCACCGGGTCCTCAGAGAAAACCGTCTCCTGGCTGTAATCACCCTGATACAGCCGGACACATTTGCCTCCCTTGATATCAACAGCCGGAATTATCTCCATATCAAACCTATGCGCATATTTCTCAATCACCGAGATTTGATATATAATATTAAAGTTTTCGCCTATCACTTTCAAATAAAAGGAGGCAAAGCATGGACTTCGAGCTTTCCGAAGAGCACAAAATGTTCCAGGACGCCATACGTAACTTTGCGGAAAAAGAAATCGCTCCGCTCGTCGAGGAAGCTGAAAAGACATCCACTTTTCCACTCCAGCTATTTCCTCAGCTGGGCAAGTTAGGTTATCTTTGCGTCAGGTATCCCGTTGAGTACGGCGGAGCAGATATGGGCAAGGTAGGTGACTGCATCGGAGTCGAGGAGATAGCTTACCAAAGCGTCGGCATATGTGCCGGCATCATGGTTCAAAGTGGCATAGGCACAGCAGCTATTTACAGTCAAGGCAACGAAGAGCAAAAACAGAAATACCTGGTACCAGCTATTAAAGGAGAGAAAATAGCTGCCTTCGGCCTTACTGAGCCTAATGTCGGCTCCGACGCCGCAGCCATAGAGACTACTGCCACCAAAAAGAACGGCAAGTATATCCTCAATGGTACAAAAATCTTTATCACCAACGGAAATGTTTGCGACTTCGTTCTGGTTGCCGCTTACACCGACAAAAGCAAAGGAGCTCGCGGTGGAGTCAGCTTATTTATCGTCGAAAAAGACACTCCGGGGTTCAATCGCGCCAAGCTGCATAAGTTTTGCGGTCGCTCCGGTGAAACAGGCGAGCTAAGTTTCGAAGATTGCGCCGTACCCGAAGAAAACCTCATCGGTGAGGAAGGCAAGGGCTTCCCATATGTAATGGAATCGCTAATGGGTGGCAGAATCTCACATGCTTCCCGAAGTCTGGGCTTAGCACGTGCCGCTTACGACGCCACAATCAAATATTCCCAGGAAAGGGTACAATTTGGACAACCTATATACAAATTTCAAGCCAATGCTTTCAAAATGGCACGAATGGCCATGGATATAGAAGCAGCCCGCTGGCTGGTATTCTACGCCGCCTGGCTCTATGATCAGAACAAGCCACACGTTAAAGAAGCAGCTATGGCAAAGCTTTTTGCCAGTGAAGTAGCAATCAACGTGACCGCTGAAGCCATGCAGATTCACGGCGGCTACGGTCTGATGGAAGAGTCTGTGATACATCGCTATTTCCGCGATTCCCGAATGTCAACCATAACCGAAGGGACTTCAGAGATACAGCAGCTAGTTATATCCAGACAAATCGGCTTACGGTAGAAACAGCTCTTCCTGTCATTGCGAGCGAAGCAAAGAATTTGGTATCTCTGCTCTCGTCCTGTCCATCTAAAAAATAATAGTATATCCTCTCCCTTGACGGGAGAGGATTTTTTGTGGATTGCGTTACTATTACCTGCTCCTAAATGCCGAGATGCCGGTAATGTCCCGTCCCATGATTAAAGTATGTATATGGTCCGTGCCCTGGTAAGTATAAACAGACTCGATATTTGCCATGTGCCTTATCGGTGAATAGTCCAGAGATACACCGTTGGCACCGAGTAAATCTCGAGCTGTGCGGGCACACATACGCGCTACAGCGATATTGTTCTTCTTAGCCATAGAAATGTGACCACGACCGGCTTTACCTTCATCCATGAGCCTGCCAAGCCTGTATGCCAGCAACTGCGCCTTGGTAATCTCTACAAGCATCTCCACCAGCTTTTCCTGTACCAGCTGATAGGACGCTATCGGCGCACCAAACTGTTTCCGCTCTTTAGTATAATTCAGGGCAGTCTCATAGCAGTCCATAGCCGCCCCGATCGAACCCCAGGCTATGCCGTAACGCGCCATATTGAGGCACGAGTATACAGACCTTATCTCAGACTTCGGCAGCATATTCTCTAGCGGTACAGCACAATCCGAAAATCCCAGCTCACCAACATCACCTGCCCTCATAGAGCCTTTGTGGTTCTGAAAAGTCTGGCTAAATCCTTCCGTGCCCCTCTCCACAATGAATCCCCTTATTCCGTCACCCGTATTAGCCCAAACCAGCGCCACATCAGCCACCGATGCTTCGCTTATCCACTGCTTCGTCCCATTGATAATCCACTTATTGCCATCTTTCCTGGCTACTGTCTCCATTGAGGATACATCTGAACCATAATTTGGCTCTGTTAAGCCAAAACAGGCGATAGCTTTACCCTTAGCAATCAGCGGCAACCATTTTCTCTTCTGCTCCTCAGAACCGTATTTCCAGATAGGATGCATTACCAATCCCTTGTTTACCTCGACGTAGCTTCTGAGAGCACTGTCGACCCTTTCCAATTCTTGGGATATTAGACCGGCTGTTACATAGTTCACCCCGGCGCCACCATATTCCTTAGGGAAAATAGAACCTATCATGTCCATCCCCCCCAACTTCGGAGCCAGCTCCCGCATATTCAGCGGCTCTTCATTGTGAAAGGCGTTGACTACGAGCGGCTCAATTTCCTTCGCCAGAAATTCCCTCACCATGTTCCTGGTCATCTTCTCTTCATCAGAGAGTAAGTCTTCGATGTTATAATAATCCACGCCTCTGAAACTCATGAAATTTAACCTCCTTAAATTTTTAGCCAGTGCGTTATAACCAGCACGTAACACCGGGCAGATGACACTTTAAGCAGTTGAGCTGATTTTGTCAATGCTCTATACTGAGAACAACTATTTTGAAACTCAGTTCAAGGGCCTCATGGCAATCAACTACACAGACATTTCAAAGACATATGACAGCTACCGCTCCTATCCGGAGAGCCTGATAAAAAGGATTATTGAGCTGGGAAGGGTTGGCGCAGGCAAGAAGATCTTAGACCTCGGCTGCGGCACAGGAAATGTAGCCCAGCAAATACGGCAGAAAATAAATGCCGATATAATCGGTGTAGACGCTTCATTTTCCATGCTGGAGGTAGCCAGAGACAAATCTCTCGAAGTTACCTGTGCCAACATCGATAACAGGCAACTACCCTTCCGCGATGGTTCTTTCGATACCATAATAGGAGCCTACGTAATCCACCAGATAGAAAACCCGGACTTCATGCTTTCGGAGTGCTACCGCGTATTACGGGACGGCGCCCTGGTCCTTTTAACATCCAGCCACAAGCAAATAGAAAACCAGCATCCGATTATCAAAAACTTTTTCCCCAGCTACATCGATATCGACAAAGGCAGATTCCCGGATATTAAAAGGATAGATAATATATTGAACTCTATCGGTTTCAAAAATATTCAACATGAAGAGGTGACTGTGGCACACCTCCCCATAGACCATGAATTTCTGCAGAGAGTAAAGAGCAAGTATGTCTCGACCTACCACCTCATGTCCCAGAGCGAGTTCGAGAACGGCGTCAACCAATTGGAAGCATTCATCATGAACAATAAACAGCCAGCATTCAGAGACTGGCACGGAACGATAGTATGCGGACTAAAGACCGCCAACTAAAGGAGAGATTAAAATGGAACCAGTAAATTCATGCCTCACACCACTCTGGATGACAGTGGCCATCCTCCTGCTCGCCCTGTGGACTCTGCCCTGGAAAGGTGTAGCCCTGTGGCGTGCTGCCGGCAACAAGCAGCTAGTATGGTTTATCTGTATTTTTATCTTTAACACCCTGGCAATCCTGGAGATTATATATATCTTCGGGTTCAGCAAAAAGAAATCATAACCCGCACCAAAATGCAACCAATAGGGTATATTGGAGCCGATGCTCCAATATACTCCTTGTTCCACATGGCAATGACAAATATGCAGCCATTGTCACTGT
>Ga0180433_10004111_pt1 | contig 20658 bp, 16 predicted proteins | sample SS_ome_8_FD_132980 | JGI IMG/M metagenome (GOLD analysis project Ga0180433, IMG submission 132980) | Hypersaline lake sediment archaeal communities from the Salton Sea, California, USA - SS_1_D_1 metaG | ecosystem: Environmental > Aquatic > Non-marine Saline and Alkaline > Hypersaline >... | reverse complement strand
GGAATGGACGAATTTCAACAGCAGTAATTCCGCCATTGAAGATGATAATATACAATGCCTGATAACGGATAATGAAGATGATCTGTGGATAGGAACTAAAGATAATGGTATTTATAAAATGACAGATAATGAAATAATATCTTTTGAGGATCTGTATCCCGGATTGTTTGATTATCCTGATGAAACTGGTTCAATCAATAAAAGCAGTTCAGGGAATATTTTAATTTGTGATGATGACTATTTTGTAGAAGTAACTGAAAACCAATTAAATTATTATTATATATTATATGCATTGACAAATAATTATTATTTCCCTGTATATGAAACTGATGACCTTATATGGTTTGTCCAGTGTCCCTCCTGTGTGACCTCAAATTATAACTATTTATATTCTTTTGATATTGACCAATACAGCGATTTCGGGATCGGTTTAAATTACAATAATTTTAAATCGCTTGATATTAACCAAATAAAAGCAGGCTACAGGGTAAATAATACATCGTTCAATAATTATTTCCCTGATGCAGGTTATCCTTCTATTGCAAAATATGAGGTTCCAAAAGGTTCAGAACAACATTCATTTTGGAGTTTTGTGTTATGGATAAGCGGACTGGATGAGAACAATAATATTCATTTATCCGCTAAACGCTATGCAAATACAGGGGATGATTTCTGGCCCGGACCTCTGGATACAACCAATGCATCAACAGATACGATCCATTCAGCTCAATATGATAATATATGGGAAATGGATAAAGCTGCTGTTGAGGAATTCAGATATTTGTATGATAACGGACTGGTGTCAGACGGATCATATACTATTCCCGATAACATTGCAAAATGGCCTGCACACGGACAGGGCAATATTTCACGTGATCTGGCGCCATTTGTTGATGTCAATAACAATAACATCTATGACCCTGTTAACGGGGACTATCCTGATATAAAAGGTGATAAAATGTTCTGGTGGGTTTTTAATGATAATCTGGCAGAACACGGCGAGACAGGCGGAACACCTCTTGGTATTGAAGTACATGCATCATCTTATGCATATTCTTATGAAGATCCTCCTGATGACAGCATTGATGTGATAAATTATACAACATTCATGAATTATAAGATATTTAACCGTTCAGATAGTGCTTATAATAATGTTTTTCTGGGACTCTGGAGTGATTGTGATATAGGATATGGATATGATGATTATGTAGGATGCAATGTTAAATTAAACTCATATTTCGGCTATAATGGAATTGATCCTGATGGTAGCGGGCAATCTAACTCTTACGGATCGGCCCCGCCTGTACAATCGACAACAATATTAAAAGGCCCTCTGGCTGATCCGTATGACGGGATTGATAATGACAGGGATTCTGTAATTGACGAACCCGGAGAAACTATATGCTTGTCAAAATTTATCTATTTTAATAATACCAGTGGACCTGATATTAGTGAAATTACCGATCCCAGCAATTTAGAACAATATCATAATTATTTAAACGGGAACTGGCGTGACGGATCGCCTTTATACTATGGCGGGAACGGGCATATTTCATCTATTAATGGAGATACTGTAGAGTGCGATTTTGCCTTTCCCGGCAATTCTGATCCTTATGGTTGGGGCACCGGGGGAATACCATTGCCTGAATGGACTGAAAACACTGCATTAAATCCCCCTCATGACAGAAGAGGGCTTGGAATTATAGGACCATTCACCTTAAACCCGGGAGATGAAAAAACAATTGAAATCGCCTTTATCTGGTCAAGGGATACAAGTATTGAAGCATCTATTATAAAGAATGAAAAAGATATCAGTAATGTGATATACTGGTATAATAACAACTGCTTCCCTTCAAATTATCCCTTTGATACAAATTTTGTGCATATAGATTGCAATATCTACCCAAATCCCACAAACAGCTCATTCACTATTCGTTACCTGCCCTCTTCCCCGGATGCATACTACCATATTTATGACATTCAGGGCAGGCTTATGATAACCGGAAGCCTCAAAAGGCAATATAAACATACAGTATATACCAGCCATCTTTCAGGTGGGATATATATTGTTAAAATCATTGACGGCGGGACCGTTATAAATAAGAAATTCATTAAACAATAATTCCCTTTATATTTACAATACAAATTGTGTATGATACAATATCTGTACTATGACATGTATTTTATCATTACCCTTTTAATTACCTGATTTATTATGTTTTATCATAGTACATTATTTGTATGATACATTTTTTGTACTATTATAATAATTTATTATTTTTGCTTAAAAACAACTTATGAATTCATTTCAGGTAGGAAATCCGGTTACAGGCACTAACCTGCTGGGGCGCAAAAAAGAAGTTGAACAGATCATCTCGTTACTGAAACTTGGCCAAAGCGTGGTTTTGATGGCTCCACGGAGGTTTGGAAAGACGTCCCTTGTCCTGGAAATCTTATCAAGGTTAAAAAAAGACAAGGCATTTACTGCATATATCGATGTTTTTTCCTCTCCCTCAATTAATATCCTGTCAACAAAAATAACAGAGGCAGTATTAAAAAATCATAAGTTAGATAAATTGTTTTTAAAGACCAGGAATAATACTATTAACATGATTAAAAACCTAAAGCTAAAAGCTGTGATTGAAGATTTTGAGTTTATTCTGGGTTTTCCTGAAAACAAACAAAAAAACTGGGAATTACTTGAAGAAAGCATTGATTTTATTGAAGGCTTTTCCAAAAAACATCATCATAAAATGATCTGTGCTTTTGATGAATTCGGTGACATTAAAAAGCTTGACGGTGAAAATATTGTTAAATTATTCAGGTCAATTATCCAGAGACATTCAAATAGTGCTTACATTTTTTCCGGAAGTTATGAGTCAATTATGAATGAAATATTTATTAATAAAAGCGCTCCCTTTTACAGACTGGCTCGTATAATAAACCTGGGATTTATTGATATTGAAATTTTTAAAACTCACTATGTAAAAACTCTCAAAAAATATAATATTGTTTATAATAATAAATTCATCTGTGAAATTTTAAGATTCACCCGTGGACATCCATATAATTCACAGCTTGCTTTACAGGAAATCATACTGTATAAAATGATACATAATAAACAGGCAGAAGTAAATGATATAAAACAATCTATGCTGCTCGCAGAAAAAAATTATCTTGAAAAATCATGGGAGGTACTGACAAAAAGCAAAGAGAATACAAAAACCCTTCTGGCTATTATTACAAAAAAGAAATCTATTTATAGCACATTAAAAAATATGAAAGTGAATGTTGCAAGAAGCCTGAATAATCTACAGGGGAGTGGGATAATAGTAAAAAAAGATGGTGAATATATATTAACTGATCCTTTACTTGAGTATTGGATCCACGTAAATATTTTACATCAATACTATTAAGAATGGTGATGTAATTATTTTTATCTTTGTATATTACATATACTGATATGAAAAACCTGATACAAATATCAACATATATACTCTCAGGGATCTATAAAAAAAATTCCTTCCAGGTAACTTACCTTAACCGGTTTAACGGGTTATAATAGTCACCGCAACTATCTCCCCTAAGAAGTAAACAGGGGGACAGGGAAATAGTGGAAATAAGGGTAACTTTACAATTTTACATACTTTATAAACTTTTAACTCGAATATCATGAAAATAATAATATTAGGTGCCGGGCTCGTAGGAGGCCCTATGGCTGCCGACCTTGCAAAAGATAACAAATATGAAGTATCAGTAACTGATATAAACCAGAACTCATTAAATAAACTGAAACAGGGTCATAACGTAACAACAATACAAAAAGACCTTTCTGATCCGGAAGATGTGAAAACACTGGTCTCGGAATATGACATGGTCATTAATGCTGTCCCGGGATTCATGGGATTCAGGACTCTTAAAGCTATTATCGAAGCCGGTAAAAACGTTGTTGATATAGCATTTTTCCCGGAGGATCCTTTTCAGCTCGATAACCTGGCAAAGGGAAACAATGTCACTGCTGTTATGGATTGCGGTGTGGCACCCGGAATGAGCAATATTCTAACAGGGTATGCAGATCATTTACTTGACAGGACAGAAACCGCACTTACTTACGTCGGAGGCTTGCCGGAGATCAGGGAATGGCCATACGAATACAAAGCTGTGTTCTCTCCGGTTGATGTTATCGAAGAATATACACGACCTGCCCGTTATGTGGAAAACGGGAAGATGGTGGTCAGGCCGGCGCTGTCAGATCCCGAATACCTGTCATTTCCGGGAATAGGAACACTTGAAGCCTTTAACAGTGACGGGCTGCGAACCCTTGCACAGACCATAGATGCTCCGAACATGAAAGAGAAAACACTCCGCTATCCCGGGCATATCGAAAAGATGGCAGTGCTCAGGGAAACGGGCTTTTTCAGCCAGGAAGAGATCCAAGTTAAAGGTATAAAAATACGCCCCCTTGACGTAACCGCAAAGCTACTATTCCCGAAATGGGAACTGAAAGAAGGCGAGGTGGATATTACTGTTATGAAGGTTATTGTGGAAGGGGAGAAGGATGGTAAGAAACTAAGATATACCTGGGACCTGTTCGACAAATACGATCCTGATACAAAAGTGCACTCAATGGCAAGGACAACAGGTTATACTGCAACAGTTGCCTTAAGAATGATCGCAAAAGGGCTGTATGACAGGAAAGGCATGTCGCCTCCCGAATACATCGGTAAACATCCAGAATGTGTGGAGTTCATGCTTAAAGGGCTGGAGGAGAGAGGGGTTGTATATAAAGAGACAGTGGAGGAAAAATAAATATTTGAACATCGAATATTGATTACTCACAAATTAAAAAATTATCAGCGGTGATCATGAGAACGCTTTGCTTAGTTAACGATTTTAGATTTAAGAAGTATTTTAGATTTGTAACAGATCATAAATCGTTGTTCGTTAATCGTTATTCTTAAATCAAAAATGTGTCTGCATCAGTAAAAAATAAGTCATTCACATACGCCATGGTGGTTGCCTCCATGGTGATATGGGCGGTATCGTATATTTGGGTGAAGCAGGCGCTGGAATATTACGGCCCCTTCACTCTTGTATGCCTGCGGATATTTTTGGCTTCGATATTCCTGCTTGGTATATCCCTGATCTTTAAAAAGCTGAAACGGATCAAAAAAAGGCATATCCCGGTTTTGTTTGCACTTGCTGTTTTTGATCCTTTCGGCTATTTCTTATGTGAGAACTATTCTTTACAATTCACCTCCGCAACAGTTGCTTCAGTGATAATTTCAACAATACCCCTGATAACCCCAGTTGCTGCTTTCATATTTATAAGGGAGAGACTATCCCTGCTTAATATCATAGGGATAGTGATCTCATTTTTCGGCGTAATGCTGGTAATTGTTAAGCCGGACTTTACGCTGGCAACGTCCCCGCTGGGATTAATATTACTTTTCTCCGCCGTTCTGTTCGCTGTGGCTTACACCCTGGTACTACTTAAACTCACCAAATATTACCATGTAATTACTATAATTACCTACCTGACCTGTATAAGCGCTGTATATTTCATCCCTGTATTTTTCACACTCGGATATAACGATTTTATAAGCACTCCGCTTACCACCGATCTTGTATTGCTGTTAGTGGGTCTGGCAGTTTTTGCATCATCCCTGGCATTTATCCTGTTTACTTCTGCACTCAAGGTGATCGGTGCTTCAAAAAGCAATGTATTCTCTAATATCATCCCTGTATTTACCGCAATATTTGCCTGGTGGCTGTTATCCGAGGTCATCACTCTGCAAATGATAATTGGAATAGGAATAGTGGTCGGTGGATTGCTTCTCTCTCAACTGAGCATAAAAAACAAATGATCTGAGAATATCCCTGCGGGAGAAAAATTTCAGATATGTAATAGATCACAAATCGCTAATCGTTATTCATTATTCGTTATTCATCAGGTGTTTCATCGCATCTTCCGGGTTCTCTGCTATATAATACAGGTTTTTCAGGTCCGGCTTAATAAATTGTTCATCAAACATTTTATCAAACTGTGAAAGGAGGTCGTTATAAAAACCATTTGTATTTATTATAATAACCGGTTTTTCGTGATAATTCAGTTGTTTTAAAGTCATTATCTCCATTATCTCCTCCAGTGTACCAAATCCGCCGGGCAAAGCAATAAAAGCATCTGACCTGTCTCTCATTACAGTTTTTCGCTGACTCATATCCTTAGTAACGATCATCTCATCATCAGTTTCAGACACTATGCCTTTAAGATTAAGTCTTTCCGGCACCACGCCCGTTACTTTTCCTCCGTTATCCTGTACTGCATCGGCAAGTATATTCATCAATCCGATCATGCCTCCTCCGTGTATCAGATCATAGTTATTTTGTCCGATAAGCGTTCCCAGCTCCTGTGCAGTTTGAAAATATAGCTCTTCAATAAGATCACTTGATGAGCAGAATACGCAGATAGTCTTTTTCATTTTCCGTGTCACATGTCAGGTTAGCCAATAAGCATTCCGATGATCGTTGCGGAGAGTAACGAAGCAATAACGCCTCCTATCATTGCCCTCACACCGAGTTGGGATATCATTTTCCTTTTTTCAGGCACCAGCCCTCCTATGCCCCCAAGCTGAATTCCAATAGAGCCGAAATTGGCAAATCCGCACAGAAGATAGGTTGCCATAAGGATAGATTTTTCCTGTGTAAACATTGACACATCAATATATCCTTTAAGGCTTTTATATGCAATAAGCTCATTCAGCACGATCTTTTCCCCGAGGAGTTGTCCTACAAGGGTAATATCCTCTGAACATACTCCCATCAGCCATGTAAGCGGTGCCAGGGCATATCCTAAGATAAACTGCATACTGAATTCCTTATACCGTCCGTCTGATAATTCTGCAATAGCATTATTCAGTGTTGTCCAGTCGCCAATTTTAAAAAATACATAATTTATCAGAGCAATGAATGCAAGGAACACCAGAAGTGTGGCTCCTACGCCTACTGCCAGCTTAACGCCTTCCACTGTACCTTTTGCAATAGACTCCAGCACATTTGAGCCGAACCTGTCTTTACTGATCTCTGCTTCGGGTTTTACAGGTTCTGTATGCGGATCCAGAATCTTTGCCGCGACTATAGCGCCGGGTGCAGCCATTACCGATGCTGCCAGCAGGTGTTTTGCAAACACCAGTTGCTCCGCAGGGTCATCACCGCCGAGGATACCCATATAAATAGCAAAAACACTGCCTGCTATTGTTGCCATACCACCAACCATTATCAGCATCATTTCCGACCTGTTTACCCTGCCAAGGTATGCCTTGATCATCAGGGGTGACTCGATCTGTCCCAGGAAAATATTCCCTGCAGTGGCAAGGCTTTCAGCGCCTGACAGCTTCATGGCTTTTCTTAAAAGCCACGCAAGACCGGTTACCAACTTCTGGATAATGCCATAGTAAAACAGTACACTTGATAAGGCTGAAAAGAAAATTATCGTAGGCAATACCTGGAAGGCAAAAATAAATCCGTAAGACCCTGTGTCCATAAGGTCACCAAATATGAATTCGCTCCCATAGCGTGTGAAATCATATACTTTAATGAATAACTTACCAATAAATTCAAAGATAGATTCAACAAAGGGCACGTTAAGCACGGCAATAGCTATGATTATTTGTAAGATCAACCCTATCCCGACGCTTTTCCAGGCAATAGACCTCTTGTTTCGCGACAAAAGAAATGCTATAATAAGAATTACAACCATGCCCAGAAGCCCCCGTAATATGGACACGATATTACTCCCTGTTCCTGATTCCAAGGCTGTTTCCGGTGTTTCAGGCACAATATCAAACTTACCTGTACTGTAATAAACAAACTTATATTCTACATCTGAAAGAATAAGTATCGAACCGGTACATTCAATTATATTTAAATACCGTGTCTTGGCAGATGCTTCCCCATCGGTTTTAACCCGCGATACTTCCTCCCCGTCACTGTATAATATCAATACAGGCTCATTGTTAATAGTAGTATAAACTGAGGAATCCACTTCGTTATCCATAGGTTTGGAATTATAAGCCAGGATAAGAATGCTGTCAACTACTGACCAGTTACCATATCCGTAAAGTGATCCCTCATACAATGCAAAACTGTTATTGTAATTATTATCGGATATCAGCAGAATATCTTTTCCTGTCTGCTTAAAAGCGTCACCTGCTGAGTCAATAATTGACACCAGCCTCCATTCATTCACAATAAGATCAACAAGCTTATTTTGCGGAAAAGCAATATCCGAAAAGGAGAATAAAACAAAAAATATCAGTACAGAAGTAATGGTTTTATTCATGAAAAGTGCATTTAGTTAATTACCCCTGATTGTCATTATAAGCTTACTTTTTACTTCTGCGATTAAGTTCATCCCTTATTTCAGATGCACGCTCATAATCCTCTTCTTCAATTGCCTTTTGCAGGATATCTTCCAATTCTTTTTTTGTCATGCTCCCAAATTTTGTTGAAGATACGGGCGGTTTTGCATATTCTTTTTTTTCCTTTTTTTGCTTCGGTGGAGCAGGATCTTTATCCTCCGGTTTCTTCTGCTCTTCTATTTCAAGTATGATACCTGCTTTCGACATAATTTCCTCTGTAGTATATATCGGGCACTTAAACCGCAATGCAAGTGCTACTGCGTCAGATGTGCGGGCATCCATTTTCAGTACTTTCCCTGAATGATCGCACACCAGCTCTGAATAAAAAACGCCTTCTTCAAGCTTATGAATATTCACTTCTAATAATTTTGCCTTCAATTCTCCTGCAAAGCTCACAAACAGGTCGTGTGTAAGCGGCCTTGGAGGTTTCAGCCCCTCCAGTTCAATTGCTATTGCCTGTGCTTCGAATCCCCCAATAATGATCGGTATTCTTCTTTCTCCGCTTTCTTCAGACAACACAAGTGCATAAGCGCCCGATTGTGTCTGGCTGTAAGAAAGGCCCAGTACGTTCAACTTAATTTTACTCATAATCAGCAGAAATAAAGGAAAACCAGTATTTCCCTTTCTGTAAAGAATTATACAAATATAAGTAAATAGTTGTTATTTAATAAAAAAATATACAGTGCCTCATAAATAATAAAAAAATAAAACTTTGTTTATCATATAAAGTTTTTCTACTTTTGCAGTCCTGAAAATAGGATATTTATTATTTATAAACCGCCCGCACCTTTGATAGTGAGTGTTCGGGCAATGCAAGGGTAACACCGGCATATTAATTTTAAATTATTATTATGTATGCGATAGTTGATATAGCGGGCAAGCAATTCAAGGTTGAAAAGGACAAAAAAATATATGTTCACAGGCTTTCTGAAGAAGAAGGAGCAGATGTTGAATTTGACAAGGTTTTACTTATCAACAACAATGGTAAGGTCAATGTCGGCACACCTGTTCTCGGTGATGCAAAGATCACTGCCAAAATATTGTCTCATCTCAAGGGAGACAAGGTAAAGGTCTTTAAAAAGAAACGGCGTAAAGGATACAGGGTTCTTAACGGGCACCGTCAGTTTCTTACCGAGATCCTGATAGAGGATATCATTGAAAAAGGCGGTGGCAGTAAAAAGAAAGCTCCTAAAAAGACTGAAGCAAAAGCAGATGACACAGAAAAAGATAAAAAGCCCCCGGTAAAAGAGGCTGCGGAAAAAGCCGTTAAAAAGGCAAAGCCGGAAGACAAAGGCACAAAGGCTGCTGCTGAAAAGAAAGAAACAAAACCCGAAGCTAAAGTCAAAAAAGCAGAAGACAAAGGGTCAGGAGTAAAAGCAAAAAAAGAGCCGGCAACAGCTAAAAAGCCAAAGGCAGAGGCAAAGAAAACAACTACGGGCAAAGCAGCGGAAAAGAAGAAAGCCGGAACAAAAAAAACTGATTCAGCAGCAAAAGAAAAGAAAGTAAAAGCTGAGGCTACAACTAAAAAAGCCCCGAAAAAGAAAGAAGACAGTTCAAAAAAGAAGGCAGATAAAAAAGAAGAGGATAAAAAGGAATAATTTCCTCATTATTGCCTGATGGTCGAGATATAGTAATTTTTGGATATAAAAATTAAGTACAATGGCACATAAAAAAGGTATGGGTAGTTCCCGGAACGGAAGAGAGTCTGAAAGTAAACGGCTGGGAGTTAAAATTTACGGAGGACAGTTTGCCAAAGCCGGAAATATCATTGTAAGACAAAGAGGGACAAAACACTACCCTGACAAAAATGTCGGTATGGGCAAAGATCATACATTATTTGCTCTGTGCGACGGTATCGTGACATTCACAAAAAAAACCAAAGACAGGTCTTATGTATCTGTGGAAACCGAAGCAGAAAAATAATTACCTGTTAACACATTTATTTCCGGATCTCCTGCTTTTTATATCTTAATCAGGGGATTTTTTTTTAATTTTAACAATGTGAACTACTGAAGAATATGCTTACATTAAAATATATTAAAGAAAATACTGAAGAAGCCATCAGGCTCCTTGCTGTTAAAAATTTTGATGCAAAGGACATTTTCAGCAAACTGATAACGCTGGATGATGAAAGGAAAAAATCCAGAGGCAGGCTGGATGAAATACTCGCAGAGATCAATACCGTGTCAAAACAGATCGGCATACTGTTCAAAAACGGCAAAACAGAAGAAGCAAATGCAGCTAAAGCAAAAACAACAGGTTTAAAAGAAACATCCAAAGAACTGGGCAACAGTCTTGGTGCAACAGAAAAACAGATCAGTGACCTGCTTGTTCAGGTGCCAAACGTTCCTCATCCGTCAGTGCCTGCCGGCAAAGGTGAAGATGATAATGAAGAAATACGTTCAGGTGGTATTCTTCCTGCTATGGAAAAAGATGCGCTTCCACACTGGGAGCTTGCAAAAAAATACGATATTATTGATTTTGAGCTTGGGACAAAACTTACAGGAGGTGGGTTCCCTGTATTTAAAGGAAAAGGGGCAAAACTGGAACGTGCACTTATAAATTTCTTTCTTGACAATGCAAATGAAGCCGGCTTTCAGGAAATACTCCCTCCTCTCATTGTCAATGAGGATTCGGGATTCGGAACAGGTCAGTTGCCGGATAAAGACGACCAGATGTATCATATACAGTCCGATAATTTTTACCTTATCCCCACTGCGGAAGTTCCGGTAACTAATATTTACAGGGACGTTATTCTCAGCGCCCCTGACCTTCCGGTAAAAAACACTGCTTATACTCCCTGTTTCAGGCGCGAAGCAGGCTCCTACGGCAAAGATGTAAGAGGGCTCAACCGCGTCCATCAATTCGATAAAGTGGAGATTGTGGTTATCCAGCATCCTGATAAGTCTTATGAAACACTGGAAGAGATGGTGTCCTATGTTGAAAGTCTTGTAAATAAACTTGAACTTCCATACCGTATTATGAAACTCTGTGGCGGAGACCTGGGATTTACATCAGCTCTGACATACGATTTCGAAGTATATGCTGCAGCGCAAAACAAATGGCTTGAGGTAAGTTCCGTTTCAAACTTCGAATCATACCAGGCAAACCGCCTGAAATTACGTTATAAAGAAGAAGGACAGAAAAAAACCAGTCTGGTGCATACACTTAACGGAAGCGCCCTTGCTTTGCCCAGGATCGTTGCAGCTTTACTTGAAAATAACCAGACCCGGGATGGTATAAAAATTCCCGAAGTTCTTATCAATTATACAGGATTCGGTATTATTGATAAATAATCATAATTTTTTCTGCTACCTTTGTGAAAAATTCCTGATATGCCTGAAGGAAATTTTCATATATCACCTCAGGAACCTGACTCAACAATCAGCACATTGCTCAGGACTGATTCCTCAGTCTTTGAATATAATTTTATTGTTGAAGAGCCGGATTCCTTTTCAGGAAGTTCCGGTGATACATTAATACAGGCTGGTGGTATAAATGATAGTACTGTCCTGTCTTCAGTGCGCGATACAGACTCAGTGATAACAGAGATCCCTGCAAGGGAAATTGTACGTACTGAAGAGCCCGTTACTGTAAGAACAGAAACAGTTGTCGAAGACAACGACACATTCTCCGGAATAAAGTATGATCCTGACACTATAGCATTCCTGTCACCCGACATCCCGGGCTATGAAGCATTTTCCCGGAATTTCCTGTATAACATGCCTCATACAAAACCGCTTAAAGAAAAATCCACAGGAAAAAAAACCGGCGCAGAACAGATAAAGACACGTGATCAGAAAATTAACCGTGGTACAAAAGAATATACTGAAAAAGCGGGAGATACTAAAAATCTTCAGGAAAAAGAGATAACCGATACCTCCAATGACTGGATGATTGGAGCGCTGCTGTTCACTTTATTTATCTTTGCATGGCTTAGGCTGTTCTATAAAAAACACATATTCAAAACTATTGTAGCAACCTATAATACAAGTGTGCTGAACAAGATGTTCAGGGAAAGTAATTCCGTATCACAAAGAGTTGCCTTTGCACTAAATCTTGTATTTATAGTAAATATCGGTTTGTTCATTTTCCAGGTAACGGATTATTATGATATTAAAATATTTAATTACAATAACTTTATTACATTCCTGATATTTTGTGGAATTGTTATTGGCATTTATATTATTAAATATCTAGCTTACAATATATTGGGCTTTATTTTTCTTGCACAAAAATATTTTTCAGAATATCTGCACAGCATCTTCATATACAACAAAACACTGGGCCTTTTACTATTTCCCGTAGTAATCGGCATTCCCTATATGCCTGACTCATACACCCCGACACTTGTAAATGCAGGTATAGCCTTGTTTATTGCAGGTTTTTTATTTCGCATTATGAGAGGCGGACAGATATGTATTAAAATAAATGTTTCGATATTTTATATGTTTTTGTATCTTTGTACTCTTGAAATTACACCTATGTTCTTCTTTTATAAGTTTCTAACATCTTATATATAAGAACATTAATGGTAATTTACTAACAAAAATCAAAAAAGTTGAAAATCAAAAAGATATTGGTATCACAGCCAAAACCGGAATCCGAAAAGTCGCCGTATTTCGAATTGGCAAAACGGAATAACCTAAAAATTGATTTTCGTCCCTTCATACAGGTTGAGGGAGTGCCCTCAAAAGACTTCAGGCAAACAAGGATAGACATACTTGATCATACGGCAGTGATATTTACAAGCAGAACTGCTGTTGATCATTTTTTCAGGATATGCGAAGACCTTAAAGTACATGTTCCCGACAGTTTTAAGTATTTCTGCATTTCAGAATCCACAGCCTATTATCTGCAAAAATATATTGTTTATAGAAAAAGGAAGATATTTTACGGAAAAAAAAGGTTCGACGAGCTGCTTGAAATAATATTAAAGCATTCTGAAGAAAAATATTTATTACCATTATCAGATATACACAAACAGGATATCCCGAAAAGCCTCGAAAAATATAAAATACAGTTCACCAAAGCAATACTGTACAGGACAGTTAGCAGTGATCTGTCAGATCTTTCCAATGTAAACTATGATGTCCTGGTCTTCTTTAGTCCTTCGGGAGTAAAATCATTGTTGCAGAACTTTCCGGATTTTACACAAAACGACACAAAGATCGCATCTTTCGGGCCGTCAACTGCCAAAGCAGTAAATGACGCCGGGCTCAGGCTTGACATCCAGGCGCCTCTTCCGCAGGCACCCTCTATGACAATGGCTTTAGAACAATATATTAAGAAACACAATAAAAACAATAAATAAAAAATCCTTTTTATTTATAGCTTCAAAATTCAAATCTCAAAATCTAAAAAAATAATATTACCCCATATAAATATTTTGATGTTTGATGTTTGAAGTTTGAAGTTTGAGGTTTGAAGTTTGAAGTTTGAGGTTTGAGGTTTGAGGTTTGAAGTTTGAAGTTTGAGGTTTGAGGTTTGAGGTTTGAAGTTTGAAGTTTGAAGTTGGGATTTGGGATTTTGAATTTAATTCATTTAAAATGTTTACCTTCAGAAAAGAAGAGCGGTTATGCAGCAATAAAATTATCGGGGATTTGTTTTCTGAGGGCAGATCTGTACATGTAAACCAGTTCAGGATATTCTGGAAACTTTCTGATCATAGCACCGGCTACCCTGCACGTGTGGCGATAAGTGTCCCTGTTAAGCATATAAAAAAAGCAAATAAAAGGAACCTTGTTAAAAGAAGGATCAGGGAAGCGTACAGAAAGAACAAACATCTTTTATATGATCAGCTAAAAAAAAGGAATATGCGTATAGCTTTTGTGATCTGCTACTTTAGCAATGAAATTGAGGACTACAATAACATTGAATCAAAAATAGTTATATCTTTACAATCTTTAATCAGGGACCTTGAAAAAAATTCTTAGCATAATACTGATCAGTATAATCCGCATGTATCAATATGCAATATCGCCCTTAATTCCGCGATCCTGCAGGTTTAGTCCGACATGTTCGGTTTACAGTGTGGAAGCAATAAAAAAACATGGTCCTTTAAAAGGTGGCTATTATGCTATTAAAAGGATATTATCATGTCATCCCTGGGGCGGTCATGGATATGATCCTGTACCTTAAAATTACTTATTTAATCACGTAGTGATGCCTATGGCAGAACACCGATTAACGATTAGCGATTTATGAATATATTTCATAAAGCCAACATTAAAAATCAACATTATTCGCCTTTGGCTCATGAGGTTGCTTCGCTTAGTTCGTTAATCAATATTCGATATACATTATGATATTAAACAAGCTTAAAAATAAGGCAAAAATACTGATCGTTATTGTTATACTGGGCTTTGGTTCAGGTATTTATTTAAGTTTTGACGAGGACAGTTTTGATTTTGAGGTAACGAAGAACCTGGACATTTACTACACGCTTTTCCGCGAGCTGAACCTGTTTTATGTTGACCAGACAGATCCCGGGAAACTGATTAAGACAAGTATTGATGAAATGCTTAAGTCGCTTGATCCTTATACTGTATATATTCCGGAGTCGAGGATGGAAGACTATAAATTGATGACCACCGGGCAGTATGGGGGTATTGGTGCATTGATAAGGAAAAGTGATGATTTTGTTGTTATATCAGAGCCTTACGAAGGATTTCCAGCATATAAAGCAGGGTTGAAAGCAGGGGATAAAATACTTGAGATAGACGGTAAGTCAATAAAAGGAATGAGTACCAGCGATGTTAGCGAGATATTAAAAGGGCAGCCAAGTACGAACCTGAGTCTTCTAATAAAAAGATACGGGGAAGAGCAGCCCATAACCCGGGAGCTCACAAGGGAAGAGATACAAATAAAAAATGTGCCGTATTCCGGTATGATAACAGACTCCATTGGATATATCAGACTTACGAATTTCACCCGGGATGCATACACTAATGTAAAGAAAGCATTTACTGAGCTAAACGAGAAAAAGGCTTCTTCCATAATCCTGGATCTGAGGGGTAACCCAGGTGGTTTGCTTATTGAATCGGTAAAAATAAGCAACATATTCCTTGACAAGGGAAAGGAGGTTGTCAGCACAAAAGGCAAAGTCAAACAATGGGACAAGACATACCAAACCATGTTCGCAGGCGGGGATACTGAAATACCTGTTATTGTGCTTGTTAACAACAGCTCTGCATCTGCATCCGAGATCGTGGCAGGAGCAATGCAGGATCTCGACAGGGGCGTAATAATCGGACAGAGGACTTATGGCAAAGGGCTTGTGCAAACAACACGGGAGTTAAGTTATAATTCAAAACTTAAAATCACTACTGCTAAATATTATATCCCCAGCGGAAGATGTATTCAGGCACTTGATTATACACACAGGAATGAAGACGGTAGTGTAGGTGAGATACCTGATTCACTGATATCGGAATTTAGCACTACAGGCGGAAGAAAAGTGTATGACGGGGGAGGCATAATGCCTGATATACAAATAGAGCCCCAGAAGATCAGCAAGATAACTACCAGCCTGTATATTAAAAACCTGATATTTGATTATGCAAACAAATATGAATATGAGCACGACAGTATCGCCCCGGTCAGTGAATACGAATTTACAGATGCAGAATATGATGAGTTTGTAGCTTTCCTTGCGGATAAAAATTTTGACTATGAAACAAGGAGCGAGGAAACACTGAAAGACCTTATAGATATTACAACAAAAGAAAAATATTTTGGTCTTGCCAAAGATGAACTTGAAACACTAAAAGAAAAGCTGGCTCATGATAAAGACAAGGATCTGAAGACTTTTAAAGACGAGATCATTGAATTTATTACAGAAGAGATAATAGGCAGGTATTATTTTCAGAAGGGCAGGATTGAGCTTAACCTGAAATATGACCATGAGATAAAAAAAGCTGTAGAGATACTTGAAAATCCTGACGATTATTATGCCATCCTAAACGGCACATATAAAGCTGAAAAAGAGGATGATACCGAGAAGAAGTAACAAGAAAGGATCTTAATCAATAAATATACATTACTGTCATCATCGTAACAAATCCCATTCCATATCCTGCATACACCTGTTCAGGGCTATGTGCATTCAGCTTCAGACGTGCATAAGCCAAAAATCCTGATACAAGAAAAGATATTATCAGAAAATTCTGCAGATCAATATTATTACGTAGTGCTATAGCCATCAGAACGCCCGATATTCCTCCCACACCGGTCATGTGCGCACTTATTTTCCAAAAAGTTGTTACCAGAAATGTAAGGGCAACGGTAATAGTGGCTGACAGCATAAACACTTTTATTATCTGTGGTATATTCAGTCTTGCCAGCAAATAATACGCCAGGTAGAACAAAAACACTGTAATGATCAAAGGTGCCAGCCTTTGCCGTCTTTCATCCATCTGCTCATTCCTGATAAGCCTGAAATAAATAAAGAATGGTATCAGGGCAACCGGTAAAATAAAGGTACTTATAAATATTATAAGAAAAACAGACCTTATAATATCACCGGGAAGAATGGAAATGTATGTCACTGTGTTGCATATAATAAATACTCCCAGGGCAGGCATTAGCAGAGGATGAATTATTACAGACAGTATTTTGGCTATTATCTTTTGCATCAGGTGAGTTCTTTTCGAAGCCTGGCAACAGGAATATTAAGCTGTTCACGGTACTTTGCCACTGTCCTCCTTGCGATCTGGTAATTTTTTTCCTGCAGGATCTTTGCCAGTTTTTCGTCTGTCAAAGGCTTCCTTTTGTCTTCACTGCCGATACATTCCTGCAATATCTTTTTTATCTCCCTGCTGGAAACCTCTTCACCTGTATTTGTTTGCATACTTTCAGAAAAGAAGTATTTCAATGAAAAGATCCCGAAATGCGTCTGGATATATTTACTGTTGGCAACTCTTGATACCGTTGATATATCCAGCCCTGTAATATCAGCAATATCCTTTAATATCATAGGTTTTAGCTTCTTCTCATCACCCTCAAGAAAATAATCATGCTGATAGTCAATAATTGCCTTCATAGTAAGTATCAATGTTGTCTGCCTTTGTTTTATGGCATCAATAAACCATTTGGCAGAATCCAGCTTCTGCTTGACAAAGCTTATAGTATCTTTTTCCTGTTTTGACTTTTTGTGTTTTGATTTTGAAAAGCTGATCAGCATATCTGCATAGGTCCTGTTTATATTAAGCTGGGGCACATTCCTCGAATTCAGACTTAATTGCAGGTCGCCGTCATTATTCTCCAGGATAAAATCAGGGACGATCTGGTGGAAGGATTTATTATGCGGGTCACTATGAGCACTACCGGGTTTGGGATTCAACCTGATTATCTCATCAATGGCTTTTTTAAGCTGGTCTTCAGAAATATTTAGTCTTGCCGTGATCTTTGCATAATGCTTTTTCGTAAATTCATTGAAATTATTTCTCACTATCCTTTCAGCCAGCTTAATACTGTGCCCGTTCTTACCGGAGTGATCTTTTCTTTCCAGTTGCAACAATAGGCATTCCCTGAGATCTCTGGCGCCCACTCCCGGCGGATCAAAATCCTGAATGATCTTCAATAATTCTGTCAGCTCTTTTTCATTCGTAGTTATATTCTGGCCGAAAGCCACATCATCCACTATTGCTTCAATCTCCCGTCGCAGATAGCCATCCTCATCAATGTTACCAATAATATATTCGGCAAGGAACCTTTGTTTATCATCCAGCTTTCTTAACCCCAACTGGCTCTCAAGGAACTCATGAAATGTAGATCCAATGGAAAAAGGGATCTCCTTTTTTTCATCACTCTTGGAGTAATTGGAAGTTGCCAGCTTATATGAAGGGATATCCTCTTCTTCGAGATATTCTTCAATAGAGAACTCATCATTATCATTGTCCTTATCATCCTCAAGATTGTCATCCATATCCTCCTGTGTGTCTTCGTTCAGATTTTCGTCTTCAAGGGCAGGATTTTCTTCCAGTTCTTTCTTTATACGTTGCTCAAGCTGAACCGTAGGTATCTCCAGCAGCTTGATCATTTGGATCTGCTGAGGAGACAACTTCTGCAATAACTTTTGTTGAAGGCTCTGCTTTAACATCTGACAACCGTTTTTACCACTTTAAGCAATATACAAAAAAATTCTTTATAATCCATATTTTACACCATCAATCTTGTATTAATCTTGTATTAAAACTCCGCACTCTTTGGTGCCCTGGGAAAAGGTATCACATCCCTGATATTGCCCATTCCTGTCACAAACTGCATAAACCGCTCAAATCCCAGACCGAAACCGCTATGTGGAGCTGAACCGAATTTTCTTAGCTCAAGGTACCACCAAAGGTCTTTCTCAGGCAGCCCCATATCATTTATTCGCTGACGCAGCTTATCATAATTATCCTCTCTCTGTGATCCCCCGATGATCTCACCGATCTGGGGGAAAAGCACATCCATGGCTTTAACTGTCTTTCCATCGTCGTTTTGCTTCATATAAAAAGCTTTGATATCCAATGGGTAATCAGTAATGATCACCGGTCTTTTATAGTGTTTCTCCACAAGATACCTTTCATGTTCGGATTGCAGGTCAGCGCCCCAGGCATCAATAACAAAGCTGAACTTCTTTTTTTTGTTCGGTTTCGAATTCAGCAATATATCAATTGCCTCCGTATATGTGATCCTTGCAAATTCATTTTCCGTGATAAAACGTAATTTCTCAATAAGATCAGGCGACCGTTCTTCCTGCTTTTTATTCTTCTCTTCATCAGCCAGGCGCTTTCTCAGGAATTCAAGGTCACTCCGGCAATTATCCAATGCATAAGATACAAGATATTTCAGCATCTCTTCAGCCAGATCCATATTATCATTGATATCATAAAAAGCCATCTCAGGCTCAATCATCCAGAATTCTGCCAGGTGCCTCGAAGTGTTTGAATTTTCAGCTCTGAAAGTAGGACCAAAAGTATATATCTCATACAGCGCCAATGCTGCAGTCTCACCCTCAAGCTGACCGGATACTGTAAGATTTGTCTCTTTCCCGAAAAAATCTTTTGTGAAATCCACATCTCCCTGCTCTGTTAACGGCGGGTTCTTAGGATCTAAAACAGTGACCCTGAACATCTCTCCGGCACCTTCACAATCGGATCCGGTAATGATAGGAGTATGTATGTTAATAAAGCCTTTCTTTGTAAAAAAATCATGTATTGCAAAGATCATGGCATGCCTGACACGTGCAACAGCACTGTAAGTGTTTGTCCTGAAACGTAAATGCGCCTTCTCCCTGAGAAACTCCAGTGAATGTTTTTTCGGCTGCAGAGGATATTCTTCAGGGTCAGCCTCTCCAATGATCCCGATCTTCTCTGCTAACAATTCCACTTTCTGCCCGCTGCCCGGTGACTCCACAAGCCTGCCCCCAACAGACAAAGTAGCACCTGTTGTAACCTTCTCAAGCTCCTCCTCTTTAATATTTTTAAAATCAACAACTACCTGGATATTTTCTGTTGCAGAACCATCATTCAGGCTGATAAAAGCAACATTACTGGATACTCTCTTTGTCCTTACCCACCCCTTTATCGTAACCTTTTTATCATATTCTGCAGCAGCAAGAATATCTTTTATTTTTGTTCTCTTCAAAACCATAATCAGAAAATTAATTTATTAGCCAAAAATACAATTTTGCGCTAAGATAAATAATGTTGTTTGGCAAATTGTCATCCTTCAATAAAATTTAGCACATACAATCAAAATTTCTTAACTAAAAACATTTGTCCAATAACATTTATTATGTTAAACAATGCGCATCATAATATACTTTTTCAACAAATATATTTTTTAACAAATGTACTTATAAGACGGTTGCTCAGGAATGGTTATAATGATAATAAAATAAGGGTATTATATCCCGGGAAGCATCTGTATTTTTAAAATATTCTCATTCTTGCGGGACGGATACAGGCTGTGACTCTCAGAAGAAGTTCTTCATCCTCAAAAGGGATTGACATATAATCCATTGCGCCCCTTGCCACTGCTTCTTCTATATACTCCTGCCCACACACTGCAGATACGACAATAACAGGTATGTTTTTCAATTTTTTATGTTCTTTCATCCTGTTAAGAACAATAAAGCCATCCATTTTAGGCATCATAATATCCAGTAGCACAAGATTAGGATATTCTTTTTCCATTATATCCAGCGCCTCCTTACCATCCAGCGCCACAATTGCTTTGTAACCTTCCTTTT